>OGTD01000018.1_pt1 | contig 230477 bp, 207 predicted proteins | sample 1574421 | NCBI WGS metagenome assembly OGTD01 (sample SAMN03295820, study PRJEB24534) | human gut metagenome | isolation source: fecal sample 1 from infant 3 | host: Homo sapiens | place: USA: Pittsburgh, PA | collected 2014-07
ATTTTTGAGCTATGTACAAGAAGCATTTTATTCTAACTTAATTTGACAAATCATATTATGTAAAAGATGAATGTACTGCGAAGAAAATTCAAAAATTTATTTTTCAATCAGAAAATATTCAGCAATTCAGAATTGAGCCAATTTCGTTAAATGATATTTTTCTAGAAAGAGTGGGTGAGTAAAGTGAAAAATATAGTGACGATTGCTTTAGAAACATACAAACAAAAAGTCGTGTCAAAAGTGTTTGTTATTATACTGTTGGTTTTGATGGTAGGGACATTTTTGGGAATGAATTATGAAGGGATTCTAAAAAAAGAGGAACCAAGCAAAGAAACCATCCTTGTTGTTTCAAATAATCAAGAAACTGTTACTATGCTGAAAGAAGTTGGTAAAGGTACCAATCTGAACTTTGTTGACGGCGGTCAAAAGTTATCAGATGCTGAGAAAGAGCTGAAAGATAGAGCGAGTAAAACCATTTTGAAAATTGAAAAGAGTAGCGCTGGTCTATACGAAGGAAAAATTTATTACGAAGGAGCTCTCCAATATAATGTGTCTGAACAATTACAAAGTCTTGTAACCACTGTAAATCAATCGATTAAATTAAATCAATTAAATATTGATGCGGCGCAACAACAGTTTTTGAATGAAAGCACACGTTTATCCTTAGAATCTTTAGCTGGAAATCAAGATAATTCGGTTCAAACATTAATACTAGTTTATATTGTTGGCTTTATTCTCTACATTGCAGTTATGCTCTTTTCTACAATGGTTGCTCAAGACATTGCGGTGGAAAAGAGTTCAAGAGTTATGGAAATTTTACTCACAACAATTACACCAGTTCAGCATTTAATTGGTAAAATTGTTGGCATTGGGCTAGTTGGGGTAACGCAAGCAGCAGCAATTTTTGGGGCTGCGTATGCATCTTATGGAATTTTTGGAGATAGTACAGGAGTATTTGACTTTTTGAGTGAAGGCAAAAATAGTCAAGCAATCATCTTAGCTGTCATATGTTTCGTTTTAGGTTATTTGCTATATTCTGTTACGGCTGCTATTTTAGGTTCTGTTGTTTCCTCTGTTCAGGAAGTTCAACAGTTGATGTATATTTTGATTATTCCTTTATTTATTGCGATGTTTATGGTAATGATTCTTGCAACTGGATTAGGAAGTAACCAAGCGACTATCATTTCATCTTATATACCGTATCTATCACCGATAGTCATGTACGCACGTTATATGCTGGGGGATGCATCGTTAAATGCTTTTGCAGTAGCGATGGGAATTAATCTGGTCTTTACTATGATTTTAGCGTTTCTAGGCAAAAGTGTTTATCAAGGGGGCGTATTTATTTATAGTGGAGATAAACTTATAAATGTTTTCAAAAAAGCGTTTAAATCTGGGAAATATTATGTTAGATGAGTATAAAAAATCTTGTCGCAACTCTCATGTATAAAACATTTATTTTGATAAATAAAAAAGTAATTGAAATTGTACACTCAGTATAGCGAGTGTACAATTTTTGTTTATAGCGTAATAGTCGGGCGCTGAAAACTACTTTTTCTCAGTTTCACTTGTAAAGAAAGCTTGAATTGTCTTTTATTAGAGTATATACTTTTTTTATTAACTGAAATATAAGGAGGTTTTAATTTGGTGAGGTTTGTTTTTATTCTAAGTAATATCACGGCAGTGGTTCAAGTGTTCTTTAATTATCTAAAGTCAAAAGTAGTAAAGCTTAATAAAAAAATTACTTTACATAGTATTTTCGGATTGATGGTTATCGCAATTTTGAATGGCAAAATAATTTCTGCTATAGGAATGTATGGATTTGCTTGGATTTATTTGAGTATAATAATTTTAGGTTATTTTTTTATCTCTAAAAGCCTTATTAAAGTTTTAGGTATAAATTCTTATATCGTCATTATTTCAGCTATAAGTGGTCAGTTTGTATCCTTTATAAAGGAAAAAATATTTGGCACAGAACTAATTTTTTCAAGTAATTTAACTATGTTTTTACATAGTACATTTCGGCTAGCACTATCAGTAATTCTGACGATATTAATGATAAAGGGGATAAAAAAACTAGAAAAAAAGTTTTCTATTATCAATGAATGTCTTCTGCTTTTTAATTTGATAGGAATCGGCACAATGATTATCTACTATACCAGCCTGGTTTTAGGAAAATATTTGGGGAATAACAAGGAAATAATTGTAGTAAATTCCATCTTTCTCACGCTCTATTTAGTTGTTTCATTAATTTCTTTTATTGTGTATCTTAGTTCGCTCAAAAATAAATATGATATTCAACAGAAGGAAACAGAATATTTAGAAAATCAGAGATATATGGAGGCAATGGAGAAACAATTCAAGGAGATTCGGAAGTTTCGGCATGATTATAAAAATATCCTAAATTCATTAGAAGATTTTATTGTAAGTGGAGATTACGAGAGTCTTAATGACTATTATTTCAGTAAAATAAAGAAAGCATCAAAATGCATTGACCAAAATGGGTTCAAGTTAGAAGCGATTGGAAACATTCGAGTAAGAGAAGTTAAAAGTCTCCTTGTGTCTAAGTTGATTTCAACGCAAGAAAAAGGAATGGATGTACAGTTAGAAGTGACTGAACCAATTGAAGAATTAGCCATTGATTCAATTTCTTTGGTTAGAATACTAGGTATTTTTTTAGATAACTCTATAGAAGAAATCGAATTTTTAGGTGAGGGTAAGCTTGTAATCGCTGTATATAAAGATGCCTCTGCTGTACATATTATTATCCAAAATTCATGTAGGAAAAATTTACCAAAATTCCATCTACTTAAGCAACGCGGTTTTTCATTAAAAGGCACTGATAGAGGAATGGGATTGAGTAATGTTCAAGAATTGCTTCAATCCCTAAATAATGTTCAACTAGCTACCTCCATCAGTGATGGATGGTTTACTCAAAAATTGACGATTGAAAACAATAGGAGGTGCGAATAAGGTGATTTCTATTATTATTTGCGAAGATGATTGGCGACAACGACAAATGTTGGAAACCTATGTTAAAAATTACATAATGATGGAAAGTCTTGATATGGAACTGGTTTTTTCAACAGGAAATCCGTTAGAAGTACTTGAATTTGTCAAAAGTCAGTCTAGAATAATTGGGTTATATTTTCTAGATGTTGATTTACAACATGAAATGTCAGGATTAACCTTAGCAGCTAAAATCAGAGACTACGATAATTTAGGTAAAATCGTTTTTGTCACAACACATGGGGAACTGTCCTATCTGACGTTTACGTATAAAGTGGAAGCGCTGGACTATATCATTAAAGACAACAAAGAACATCTACAGCAGAAAATCTGTGAAAATATTCAATTGGCTCATGAACGTATAACTAGTGAACGTGGAGATACAAAAAAATTATTTAAATTTAAGGACGGCGATACCATTCGGTCTGTAGATATGACAACAATCATTTTTTTTGAATCTTCTTCCGTATCGCATAAAATTGTTTTACATCTTGAAAACGGAGAAATTGAATTTTATGGTTCCTTAAAGGAGATTGAAGAACAGTCTAATGACTTTTATCGTTGTCACAAATCATATTTAATCAACCGCAAGCATATAAGTAAAGTTATAAAAAGCGAACGGATTGTCGAAATGAGTAATGGAGAAAGATGTTTAGTCTCAGTGAGAGCCATGAAAAACCTCTAAAATCAGCAGACAAGATTCAATGAACCAAGTCGAATCTTGTCTTTTTCTGCATTGACAATGCACGACAAACGTTGTAAATTGTACAAATGTTGGTAATTATGAGGAAGGGTCTATAATATCTGACGAACTTCCTTTTAATTAAAGGCTGGATATGATAAAATGTTATGGAAGAAAATAGGGCGAATGTGCTCTTATAAGGAGGCTTTCATCAATGGCTGTAAAAATTCAAACACCCGCAGGTACCATTGAGATTACCAATGATGTGATCGCTACAGTAGTTGGCGGAGCTGCGACAGATATTTACGGAATTGTCGGAATGGCAAGCAAAAATCAAATTAAAGATAACTTAAACGATATTTTACGTCGTGAGAATTACTCACGTGGTGTCGTTGTTCGTCAAGAAGACAACGGAATCGCAGTGGATGTCTACACGATTGTTAGTTATGGTACAAAAATTTCTGAAGTTTCTCGTAACGTCCAAGAAAAAGTAAAATATAATCTTGAAACATTATTAGGTGTCACTGCGAATTCAGTTAACGTTTTTGTTCAAGGAGTTCGTGTATTACCGGATTAGAGGTAGTGTACTGTCAACGATGCAATTGCACAAGGAAGTCGTGTGTTGCCGTTAGCGGTAAATCTGAAGGAGGATTTTTTAGGTGAATGTAACAGAAATCAGCGCAGGTCAGTTCCAGGAAATGGTCCAGGCAGGTGCGACTCGTCTGCACACAAATGCAGAATATGTCAACTCATTAAACGTTTTCCCTGTACCCGATGGTGATACAGGAACAAATATGAACTTATCAATGACCAGTGGTGCAAAGGCTGTGGCCGATTCTCGCTCTGAAAAAGTAGGAGAATTAGCAGGTGCGTTATCCAAAGGGTTATTAATGGGTGCTCGTGGAAACTCTGGGGTTATTTTATCTCAATTATTCCGCGGCTTCTCAAAACAAATTCCTGAGGTTACAACATTAAATGCCAAAGACTTGGCCGCTGCATTTACACATGGTGTAGAAACAGCGTATAAAGCAGTGATGAAACCCGTTGAAGGAACAATCTTAACTGTTTCTCGTGAAGCGGCGCGTTCGGGTGAACGTAAAGCGAAAGAAACAGATGACTGTATCGAAGTTATGACAGCTGTTGTAGCAGGCGCTAAACGTGCCTTAGCGAAAACACCTGATTTATTACCTGTCCTAAAAGAAGTCGGCGTTGTAGATAGTGGGGGTCAAGGACTACTATTTATCTATGAAGGATTTTTAGAAGCGCTTAGTGGTGAATTTTTACCAACTGAAACGTATGAACCAAGTCCTGCCGAAATGGACGAAATGGTTAATGCTGAACATCACCGTGGTGTTAGTGGCCACGTTGCGACAGAAGACATTAAATTTGGCTATTGTACAGAAATTATGGTTCGTATCGGCGAAGGCCCAACCGTGGACAGCGCTTTTGATTATGAAACATTCAGAAACTACTTAAATGAACTAGGCGATTCTCTATTAGTCGTTAACGATGACGAAATTATCAAAGTTCACGTACACACTGAGCATCCAGGTGAAGTAATGAACTACGGCCAAAAATTTGGTTCGTTAGTAAAAATAAAAGTAGACAATATGCGTTTACAACATGAAACGTTAGTTGAACGCGATGCTCAGCAAGAAGCGTTGACTGAAAAAGTTCGCGTACCGTTTGCTGTGATTGCTATTGCAGCCGGTGAAGGCGTTCAAGAATTATTCCGAAGTTTAGGTGCAAGCTACATTATTAGTGGTGGCCAAACAATGAACCCAAGTACGGAAGATATTTTAAAAGCAGTCAAAGAAGTGAATGCAGAGCAAGTCATTATTTTACCAAACAACAAAAACATCTTTATGGCGGCTGATCAAGCAGCAGAAGTTGCCGATGTACCAGTAGCGGTTGTTCCATCTAAAACCATTTCTCAAGGAATGACAGCAATGTTAGCTTTCAATGATCAACAATCATTAGAAGAAAACAAAGCAAGTATGACGGAAATGTTAGACAGCGTTGTGAGTGGTCAAGTAACCACAGCTGTTCGTGACACAACCATTGATGACGTTGAAATTAAAAAAGATGACTTCTTAGGAATGATTGATGGTAAAATCGTCGTTTCTGAAGCAGATCGTTTTAATGCATCATTAGACACGTTGAACCGCATGATCGATGAAGACACTGAAATCGTGACAATTATTGTCGGCGAAGATGGTTCGGTTGAAGAAGCTGAAAAGCTAATCGCTATTTTAGTTTCTGAAAACGATGAACTAGAAACAGAACTTCATGAAGGTGGACAACCTGTGTATCCATACTTATTCTCAGCAGAATAGGTTTTCGTGATGAAAAAATAAAAACGAATAGGCTGGTTCATTAGTTAGGGCTAATGAACCAGCCTATTTAATGAATGATCCATTTTTTTGCGTATATTAATGAGGAGGGGATTTTATGGACATCACAGATTTAGTCAGCGTATTGCCCGGTGTTGGCCCAAAACGTGCTGAAAATTTACAAGAACTGGGGATTGCTACAATTGAAGACTTATTGACGTATTATCCCTTCCGCTACGATGATATCCAAGAAAAGGATTTAAGCGAGATTCAGGATCAGGAAAAAGTTACGCTAAAAGGGCTAGTGGTTTCGGAAGCAGTCGTTAGTCGGTACGGTTATAAGAAGAGCCGGTTAACGTTTCGAATGATGCAAGAACATGCGGTTATTAATGTTTCCTTCTTCAATCAACCTTTTTTAAAAGACAAAGTAGTTCTTTCCGAAGAAATTGCTGTTTATGGCAAATGGGATGCCAAGAGAAAATCATTAAATGGCATGAAAATCTTAGCTTCTAAAGGAGACAATGAAGATTTCGCCCCCATTTATCATGTGAATAAAAAAGTCCGCCAAAGCACGTTGGTTCAGTTAATCCGCACTGCTTTTGAAGAGTATGGTTCGCTGATTGAAGAGATTTTACCGAATGATTTATTAGAAAAGTACCGCTTGATGCCTAGAAAAGAAGCAATGTGGGCGATGCATTTTCCCAGTAATCCAGAAGAAAGCCATCAAGCCAAACGGCGAGTAGTCTTTGAAGAGTTTTTCCTTTTCCAACTTAAAATGCAAGGATTGAAGAAACAAGAAAAAGCGGAAAAAAATGGTTTAGCTGTTCAATATGACGTGGATCGCTTAAAAACGTTCACCCAAGGACTGCCTTTTGAATTGACAGGCGCCCAAAAAAAAGTGACCAATGAAATTTGTCGAGACTTGCGAAGTCCGAAGCATATGCAACGATTGCTTCAAGGTGACGTGGGGAGTGGGAAAACGGTAGTGGCTGCGATTGCGCTATACGCCACCATGACCGCTGGCTTTCAAGGAGCGTTGATGGTTCCAACTGAAATTTTAGCGCAACAGCACATGGAAAGCTTACAGCAGTTGTTTGATCCATTAGAAGTGCGAACGGCCTTATTAACAGGTTCCACCAAAACGAAAGAACGTCGTCTAATCCTCGAAGAACTGGCCAATGGCGAGATTGACATTGTGGTAGGGACCCATGCTTTGATACAACAAGATGTCAGTTTCCATCAATTAGGTTTGGTAATCACCGATGAGCAACATCGTTTTGGTGTGAACCAGAGAAAAATATTAAGAGAAAAAGGCTTAAAACCAGATGTTCTATTTATGACGGCCACTCCGATTCCTCGAACGCTGGCCATTACAGCCTATGGCGAAATGGATGTATCAATCATTGATGAAATGCCAGCTGGACGGATTCCAATCGAAACACGTTGGATTCGGCCGCCGCAGTTAGATACTGTTTTAGAATGGATGGAAAAAGAGCTGGCTCGAGGACATCAAGCCTATATTATTTGTCCCTTGATTGAAGAATCAGAAGCCTTAGATGTGAAAAACGCAACAGAAATTTTTGAACATATGCAAAGCTTTTATTCCCCAAGATATCAAGTGGGATTGCTACACGGTAAAATGAAAAACCAAGAAAAAGATGACATTATGCAGGAGTTCAAAGACAATCAGCTGCAATTATTGGTTTCTACCACCGTTATTGAAGTTGGCGTGAATGTACCAAATGCCACGGTGATGTTAATTATGGATGCGGAACGGTTTGGGTTAGCACAGTTACATCAGTTACGGGGCCGTGTTGGGCGTGGCTCCAGTGCTTCTTATTGTATTTTAGTAGCCAATCCGAAAAATGAAATGGGCGTTGAGCGTATGAAAATCATGACAGAAACCACCAATGGTTTTGTCTTGAGTGAGCGTGATTTGGAACTTCGCGGACCTGGGGAAGTGTTCGGTGCACGGCAATCAGGGGTGCCTCAATTTGCGGTAGGAGATATCGTGACGGACTTTAACATTTTAGAAGTTGCGCGCCAAGAAGCAAGTGCCCTATGGCAAGTGAAAGAGTGGTGGCAATATCCTGCTTATCAAGGCTTAGCCAATCGAGTGAAACCCCAAGATGAGGCAGCCCAATTTTTCGATTAGAAGAGGTAATTTTTGAAGCCAGAAAGTAAAAGCCAATGCGTATTTCTTTGAAAAAAATATGTTATACTTGTTAGGAAACAAAAAAGTAGGAGGGAATCACTCATGAAAATTGCTGTAGATGCAATGGGTGGAGATAACGCCCCACAAGCAATTGTTGAAGGGGTTATGCTAGCCAAACAAGACTTCCCAGACATTGAATTTCAATTATATGGAAAAGAAGCCGAAATAAAAAAATACATCACCGATGAAAAAAAAATTACGATTATTCATACCGATGAAAAAATTGCTAGTGACGATGAGCCAGTTAAAGCAATCCGTCGTAAGAAAACTGCTTCCATGGTTTTAGCAGCGCAAGCAGTTAAAAATGGGGAAGCCGATGCGATTTTTTCTGCAGGCAACACCGGAGCGCTATTAGCAGCGGGGCTGTTCATTGTCGGCCGCATCAAAAATGTGGAACGTCCCGGTTTGATGTCAACTTTACCTGTCATGGGAGAACCAGACAAAGGGTTTGACATGTTAGATTTAGGAGCCAATGCAGACAATAAACCAGAACATTTGGTTCAGTATGCCGTTTTAGGTTCATTCTATGCTGAAAAAGTTCGGAACGTTCAGAATCCTCGTGTCGGTCTATTAAATAACGGGACTGAGGAAACAAAGGGCAGTGAATTAACGAAAAAAGCCTTCGAATTGTTAGCAGCAGATGAAACGATTAATTTTGTCGGTAACGTTGAAGCACGAGAATTATTAAATGGCGTAGCTGACGTGGTGGTGACAGATGGCTTCACAGGGAATGCCGTTTTAAAATCCATCGAAGGCACAGCTATGAACATGATGAGCTTGCTGAAAACAGCGATTCTTTCTGAAGGTGTCAAAGGAAAAATGGGCGCCTTATTATTAAAGAATGCGTTGCGTGGCATGAAAGACGAAATGGACTACTCAAAACATGGGGGAGCGGTTTTATTTGGCTTAAAAGCGCCAGTCATTAAAACGCATGGGGCCACGGGTCCTGATGCCGTCCGCTACACCATTCGTCAAATTCATACAATGTTAGAAACCCAAGTTGTCCCACAATTAGTGGAATATTATGAAGGCAAAGCAGAGTAATTTGCAATTGTCTTGACATCAGTTTGTTACTCAAATGAAAAAAAGATGGACAAATACCCAAATTGTGAGTACAATGTATCTTAGCGTTTTAGTAAAAGAAAGAACCTTTTTTCAAAAGCAGTGGAGGTGAATACAGTTGACTCGTGAAGAAGTACTTCAAAAAGTAGCGAAGATTATCTCAAACCACTTTGATATTGAAGCGGATCAAGTAACAGATCAATTAAACATTAAAGATGATTTGAACGCTGACTCAATTAGCGTAATGGAGTTTGTTTTAGAACTTGAAGATGAATTTGGAACAGAGATTTCAGATGAAGATGCAGAAAAAATTGAAACAGTTGGTGCCGCTGTAGATTATATTGTGAGTAATTCATAAAAAATAATAAGACAAAGTCGATTAACATTCCTGTTAATCGACTTTTTTTGCGTACATAATGGTTATTTTATTAAGCAATAAGGCTATTTTTACACATATTTTTGTAAAAAAAATCATACATGTAAAAAAATAACTGCGAAAAAAGTTATTTTATCTTGCTTTTTATGGAATAATTCTATAAAATTATGAAAAAACAATGAGCTGTAAATTAACATTGATAAAAATTAGAAAGTGCTATCATTAAATATTAGTTAATTTATATAATGTTTTTGAAAGGACGTAAGGGGTGCGTATGGATGCAAGGAAATGAACAATTACTAGAGGTTTCAGGATTAGAAACAGCATTTAGAATCAAAGATGATTATTATAATGCCGTCGATGATGTTTCATTTGAATTGAAGAAAAATGAGATTCTGGCAATCGTCGGAGAATCTGGTTGTGGAAAAAGTACCTTAGCAACAACGATTATGGGCTTACATGATCCCAATCATACCAAAATTACTGGGGAAATTTTATACAACAATTTAAACTTAACTACGTTTAATGAAACATTGTACAACAAAGTCAGAGGAAACGATATTGGGATGATTTTCCAAGATCCGTTGTCTGCACTGAATCCGCTCATGCGAATTGAAGACCAAATTAAAGAAAGTCTCACGTATCATACCAAAATGACCGCACAACAAAAACAAGCACGGGCCATTGAACTGTTAGATCAAGTGGGGATTCCCAACCCAGAGCGTGTCGGGAAACAGTATCCTCATGAATTGTCTGGCGGCATGCGCCAACGGGTGATTATTGCCATTGCAATCGCGTGTAAACCACCGATTTTAATTGCAGATGAACCCACAACGGCCTTAGACGTTACCATTCAGGCACAAATTCTCGATTTGTTAAAAGATTTACAAGAAGAAACAGGGAGCGGCATTATTTTAATTACCCATGACTTAGGTGTAGTTGCGGAAATGGCTGATCGTGTAGCGGTTATGTATGCGGGTCAGTTTGTAGAAGTAGCCACTGCTGAAGAATTGTTTAGTCATCCGAAACATCCATATACACGTTCCTTACTTCAGTCCATTCCCCAAGAGAATTCCGATGAAGAAGAACTTCATGTGATTGAAGGGATTGTTCCTTCGTTAACCAAATTACCTAGAAAAGGTTGTCGGTTTGCTCCACGAATTCCTTGGATTGATGCATCGGAACATGAAGAAAATCCAACATTACATGAAGTTGCACCGAATCATTTTGTTCGTTGTACATGTTATAAACATTTTCATTTTAGAGACGGGGAAGGGGAAGCGTAATGACAGAAATTATTCAAATTAAAGATTTAAAAGTTCATTATCCAATTCGCAGCGGCTTCTTCAATCGAATCACTGATCATGTTTTGGCGGTTGATGGTGTGGATTTCATGATTGAACAAGGTAAAACGTATGGGTTAGTTGGTGAGTCGGGTTCTGGAAAATCAACGACAGGAAAAGCAATTATTGGTTTAGAAAAAATTACAAATGGTGAAATTATTTATCAAGGACAAGATGTAACCAAGCCGCGAAGTCGAAAAGCGATTGGATACAACAAAGATGTCCAAATGATTTTCCAAGATTCGATGTCAAGTTTAAACCCTAAAAAACGAGTACTAGATATTATCGCCGAACCAATTCGAAATTTTGAACGGTTAAGTGACCAAGAAGAAAAGAAAAAAGTCAAAAGTTTGTTGGATATTGTGGGGATGCCAGAAGATGCGTTGTACAAATATCCTCATGAATTTTCTGGTGGGCAACGCCAACGTTTAGGCGTCGCCCGAGCGGTGGCTACCAGCCCCAAATTAATTATTGCAGATGAACCTGTTTCAGCACTGGATTTATCTGTGCAAGCACAGGTATTGAATTTTATGAAAAACATTCAACAGGAATATGGGTTAAGTTACTTATTTATTTCCCATGATTTGGGCGTAGTTAAACATATGTGTGACAACATTGCCATTATGTACAAAGGCCGTTTTGTAGAAATCGGTACACGCCAAGATATTTACACTAATCCACAACACATTTATACCAAACGCTTACTTTCAGCAATTCCTAAAATTGACGTAGCGAACCGAGAAGCTCACAAAGAAGAACGAAGAAGAGTTGAGCAAGAGTATCGGGAAAATCATAAAGACTATTATGATGAAAATGGGCGGGTTTATAACTTACATGCGATTAGTCCAACCCACCAAGTAGCGTTAAAAAATGGAGGTGCTGAATAATGTGGAAAACAATTTTACGCCGTTTGTTATTGATGATTCCGCAAGTGATTATTTTAAGTGTCTTGATTTTCCTGTTGGCTAAAATGATGCCAGGTGATCCGTTTACAGGATTGATTAATCCGAACCAAGACCCGAAAGTGATTGAAGCCATGCGCGAAGCTGCCGGGTTAAATGATCCTTGGTACGAACAATATTTCCGTTGGATTGGCAATGCCTTACATGGAGATTTTGGGCATAGTTTTATCTTTAAGTTACCTGTGTCCACGCTCATTGCTGGTCGGGTGGGGAATACGATTGCATTGGCCGCTGTGTCAGTTATAATCACGTATTTAATCGCCATTCCTTTCGGTTTAATTGCTGGCCGTTACCAAAATTCATGGTTTGACAAAATGGTGGTTATCTACAACTTCTTCAGTTTTGCCGTGCCATTATTCATCTTTGCCTTGATTATGCTCTTTATTTTTGGGTATCGCTTAGACTGGTTCCCAACGAGTGGAACCGTGACTGTTGGTTTGGCTGAGGGAACGTGGCCGTATTATTTAGATAAACTGAAGCATTTAATTTTACCAGGAGTCACTCAAGCGTTGCTAGGGACAGCGGTCACTATTCAATATTTGCGCAGTGAAGTGATTGATGTTAAAAACATGGACTTTGTTCGTACTGCTCGTTCAAAAGGAGTGCCAACGAATAAAATTTTTAATCGACACATTTTTAGAAATGCAGCATTACCAATTGCCTCTCAATTAGGTTATGAAATTACTGCTTTGATTGCCGGATCAGTCGTTATTGAAAAGATTTTTGCTTTCCCAGGAATTGGAAAATTATTTATTGATAGTATCATTCAACGTGACTATTCCGTTATTACCGCTCTCGTGTTGATTTTGGGATTGGCAACCCTTATCGGAACCTTAATTTCTGATATTGTAATGAGTATTGTTGATCCAAGAATTCGAATTCAGTAGAAAAAACACGAAGAAAGGGTGATAAAAATGGAATTGACAGAAGAAAAAAGAGAAGAAGTCTTACAAGAAAGTATTCCACCAATGGGCTTTCGGATGATTGCGCGAGAATTCGTCAAAGAAAAAATGGCGATGTTTTCTTTAATCCTTTTGGTCATTATCTTATTAGCCGTTTTTATCGGTTCGTTAGTGTTAGACCAAAGTGCCGTTATGCATGTAAGTATTTTAGATAAATATGCGGAACCAGGTACCGTTACAATGAATGGCACCAAGTTCATTTTAGGTGCCGATGAAGGTGGTCGTGATGTTTTAGGACAATTGATTATCGGGGCTAGGAACTCGATTTTAATCGGTTTTGCCATTACGATTATTACGTCTATTATCGGGGTCGGTTTAGGGATTATTTCCGGTTATTATGGAGGCATGATTGATAATATTTTGATGCGTATCGTGGATTTTATTATGATTTTGCCAATTATGTTAATTATTATTGTGTTCGTTTCCGTGATTCCTAAATATAGTATCTGGTCCTTTATTTGGATTATGTGTGCGTTTTATTGGGTTGGAAAAGCGCGGTTGTTCCGCAGTAAAACGTTATCTGAAGGGCGCCGAGATTACGTTAGTGCCTCTAAGACAATGGGAACAAGCGATTTTAAAATTATGTTTCGAGAAATTATGCCGAATTTAAGTTCATTAATTATTACGAACTTAACGATTAATTTCGCGGCCAATATCGGGATCGAAACAACGTTAACTTTCTTAGGCTTCGGGTTACCACAAAGTGTCCCAAGTTTAGGAACCTTAATTGGCTACGCTAGCAGTGGCGATGTATTAGTCAATAAACAATGGGTTTGGTTACCTGCATCAATTCTAATTTTAGTCTTGATGTTAAGTATAAACTATGTTGGACAAGCATTTAAGCGCTCAGCAGATGCACGACAACGATTAGGCTAATTAGCCAAAAAATGAGGGAGGAAAAGAGATGAACAAGAAACGGATTTTAGGTGCAATCACGTTAGCTTCTGTGTTAGTATTCGGGTTAGCTGCATGTGGTGGCGGCAATAAAGGCGGGGGCAATAAAGCAACGGAAACAGAAGACATTTCAAAAATGCCAATCGCTGTTAAAAATGATAAAAAAGCAATTGATGGCGGGACATTAGATGTCGCTGTAGTTATGGATACACAATTCCAAGGACTTTTCCAGCAAGAATTTTATCAAGACAACTATGATGCACAATACATGCTTCCAACAGTACAGCCATTATTTAACAATGATGCAGACTTTAAGATTGTCGATGGGGGTCCTGCGGATCTGAAATTAGATGAAGATGCCAATACAGCAACCATTAAATTACGTGACAATTTGAAATGGTCTGACGGTAAAGATGTGACGGCAGATGACGTGATTTTCTCTTATGAAGTCATTGGTCATAAAGACTATACAGGGATTCGTTATGATGATAACTTTACGAATATTGTTGGCATGGAAGACTACCATGCTGGTAAATCACCAACCATTTCTGGCATAGAAAAAGTCAATGATAAAGAAGTTAAAATCACTTATAAAGAAGTTCACCCAGGAATGCAACAATTAGGTGGCGGTGTTTGGGGTTCAGTTTTACCAAAACATGCCTTTGAAGGAATTGCTGTTAAAGACATGGAATCAAGCGATGCAGTTCGTAAAAACCCTGTGACTATTGGACCATACTACATGAGTAATATTGTGACAGGTGAATCTGTTGAATACCTACCAAATGAGCATTACTACGGTGGCAAACCTAAATTAGATAAATTAGTGTTCAAATCTGTTCCTTCTGCGAGCATTGTAGAAGCGATGAAAGCGAAACAATACGATATTGCATTATCAATGCCAACAGATACGTATCCAACATACAAAGATACTGAAGGGTATCAAATCTTAGGACGTCCCGAACAAGCCTACACGTATATTGGCTTTAAAATGGGTACGTTTGACAAAGAAACCAATACAGTGAAATACAATCCAAAAGCTAAAATGGCAGATAAAAGCTTACGTCAAGCCATGGGCTATGCAATTGACAATGATGCAGTCGGCCAAAAATTCTACAACGGCTTACGAACAGGGGCAACAACGTTAATCCCACCAGTCTTCAAGAGCTTGCATGATAGCGAAGCGAAAGGCTATACGCTTGATTTAGACAAAGCGAAAAAATTATTAGACGATGCTGGTTATAAAGACGTAGACGGGGATGGCATTCGCGAAGACAAAGAAGGCAAACCACTAGAAATCAAGTTTGCTTCAATGTCAGGCGGCGAAACTGCACAACCACTTGCTGATTACTATGTCCAACAATGGAAAGAAATTGGCTTAAACGTAACGTATACAACAGGACGCTTAATTGATTTCCAAGCATTCTATGATAAATTGAAAAATGATGACCCAGAAGTAGATATCTATCAAGGCGCGTGGGGCACAGGTTCAGATCCTTCACCAACCGGCTTATATGGTCCAAACTCAGCCTTTAACTATACACGTTTTGAGTCAGAAGAAAATACTAAATTACTTGATGCGATTGATTCAAAAGCATCATTTGATGAAGAAAAACGTAAAAAAGCCTTCTACGATTGGCAAGAGTATGCCATTGATGAAGCGTTTGTAATCCCAACGCTTTACAGAAATGAAGTCTTGCCTGTCAACGACCGTGTAGTTGACTTTACGTGGGCAGTTGATACGAAAGATAATCCATGGGCAACGGTGGGTGTCACTGCGGAAAAACGTTAAACAACGTTCCGCTGATTTAATAGAGATAGAACGAGGTCGGGACAGAAGTGTTTAACTCCGAGAAATAAGGAGGAGTTGCTTCTGTTCCCGCCGTTTATCAGTTTTTGAGCGTGGCGCAAAAATCCAAAGTGATTTTTGTCCCACGCTCTTTCTATCTCTTACGTAAACAAACGCTTTTATCTCAATCATAGCTCTATTTATTTATTTTTTTCTAAAAAATAATGAGAACACAGTGAATAACAGGCTTTTTCTGAATAGAACCATTTAAAAAAAGTGAAAAAAAAAGTATAATGAAACAAGGTGTAAATAAATGTAAAGGAATGTGGAGAATGGACAATCAGTTAACAACAGAGTTAAAAGAACGTTACGGCATTGTTTTCCATGATGTCAATCTATTAGAGCAAGCTTTTACTCATTCATCCTATGTGAATGAGCATCGCTATTTAAAATTATCCGATAATGAACGTCTTGAATTTTTAGGAGATGCAGTTTTAGAATTAATTGTTTCACAATATTTGTATTTAAAATTCCCAGAACTTCCAGAAGGAAAATTAACGAAGATGCGCGCAGCCATCGTTCGGGAAGATAGTTTAGCCAAATTTGCGAAAGAATGTCACTTCGACAACTACATTTTATTAGGTAAAGGAGAAGAAGCATCGGGCGGACGAACACGTGCATCATTATTATGTGACTTATTTGAAGCCTTTTTAGGCGCCCTCTACTTAGACCAAAAAGTTGGCGCAGCCAAGAAATTTATTGAAGACGTTATTTTTCCGAAAATTGATGCCGGTGCTTTTTCACATGAGATGGATCACAAAACACAATTACAAGAAGTTTTACAACGCAAAGGCGATGTTTCAATTGAATATCGCTTAATTAAAGAAGAAGGCCCTGCTCATGACCGCACCTTTTTCACTGAAGTTTACATGAATGGTGAACTCATTGGGTTAGGCCAAGGAAAATCGAAGAAGTTAGCTGAACAGGATGCCGCTGAGCGGGCACTGAAAAGTATTCCTCAGTAAGGCTGGAAGGAGCAATATTCGTGTATTTAAAACGAATTGAAATTACAGGATTTAAATCATTTGCAGATAAAACCATTATTGAATTTGAAGATGATGTGACAGCAGTGGTTGGTCCGAATGGAAGTGGGAAAAGTAATATCACGGAAGCCGTTCGTTGGGTATTAGGTGAACAATCTGCGAAAAACCTTCGCGGTGGCAAAATGAACGACATTATCTTTGCCGGTTCGGAAGGTCGTAAGCCGCTAAATATTGCGGAAGTTACCGTGACGTTAGACAACAACGACCATTATTTAGCATTGGATTATAGTGAGATTAGTGTCACCCGTCGTTTAAAACGAACGGGCGAAAGTGACTTTTTTATTAATAAACAAGCGTGCCGTTTAAAAGACATTCAAGATTTATTTATGGATTCAGGGTTAGGCAAAGAATCTTTTTCAATTATTTCACAAGGGAAAGTTGAAGCGATTTTTAATAGTAAACCTGAAGACCGTCGAGGGATTTTTGAAGAAGCAGCGGGCGTTTTAAAATACAAACAACGAAAGAAAAAGGCTGAACAAAAGCTTTTTGAAACCGAGGACAACTTAAGCCGTGTCCAAGATATCATTTACGAGTTGGAAGACCAATTAGTTCCTCTAGCCGCCCAAGCAGATGCGGCTAAAAAGTATTTAGCTTTGAAAGAAGAACTTACCGAAATTGATGTCAATTTAACTGTGACCGAAATTCAAGAAGCAAAAGCTATTTGGGAAACGAAAACGCAAGAATTAACAGCCATTGAAGAAAAGTTAGCTGGCGCAAGTAAGCAAGTCCATGACTTAGAAGGCAAATTGGTACGTTTACGCAGCAAGCGCAATCGTTTAGATGAACAAATTGAAACGGAACAACAACAATTATTACAAGTGACAGAAGCGTTGAAACAAGCAGAAGGACAAAAAAATGTTTTAATTGAACGTTCCAAACACACCTCCCAAACGGCAAGCGAATACGAAGAGACATTGGCAGAAACGGCCGAAAAAATTGTTCGTTATCGAGAAGAATTGCAGACGCTGGAAACAGCAATCGCAGAAAAAACGGCACAACGTCAGACGTTAAAAGAAGCATTGGCTTTGGCAACGAAAGATGTGGAAAAATATAGTAAGTCTTCTAAAGAATTGATGGAGGAATTGCGCAGTCAGTATGTGGAAGTCATGCAAGAACAAGCCAATACAGCCAATGACTTAAAATATTTAGAACGACAATATCAACAAGAAACAGCTAAAAATCAACAATCGCTAGCAAAACACGAAGCGCTAGAAGAACAGATGGTTGAAGCTCTTGCAATGAAAGAGACGCTAGAAAAAGAGCAAAAAGTTGCAAAACAAGGCTTACAAGAACAACTGGAAGAATACACTGCGTTGAAAGCAACGCTTGAAGCTAAGCGTGAACGATTAGCACAGCGTCAAAACGATATGTACCAAGCGATGAATCAAGTGCAACAAGCGAAGGCACGCCAAAAAAGTTTGCAAGAAATTCAAGAAAATTACGCTGGCTTCTATCAAGGCGTGAAAGCTGTATTGCGTCACAAAAACCAATTAACTGGGATTGTTGGCGCAGTGGCTGAGTTAATTGAAGTGCCTAAAGAATATACGTTGGCGATTGAAACGGCCCTAGGTGGTGCGGCGCAACATATTGTTGTGGAAAATGAGAAAGATGGTCGAGCAGGCATTACCTTCTTAAAACAACAACACAGTGGCCGGGCAACCTTTTTACCATTGACTACCATTAAGCCGCGCTCTGTATCGGCGATGGTTCAGAATCGTTTGGCTGGTGCACCGGGCTTCGTGGGGATTGCCAGTGAATTAGTTCGTTATCCAGAACAAGTACAAACCGTTATTCAAAATCTCTTAGGCGTCACGATTTTAGCGGCAGATTTAACGAGTGCCAACCAGTTAGCAAAATTAGTCAATTACCAATATCGCGTTGTCTCATTGGAAGGCGATGTGATGAATCCTGGCGGTTCGATGACTGGGGGAGCCAATAAACGTGGCAACCAAGGAAGCCTATTTTCACAAGCGCAAGAACTTCAAACAATTACTGAACAAATGACTCAATTAGAAACACAACTAAGAAGTGTAGAACAAGAAGTCCAAGCGCTCTCGCAAGAAGTGAAAACAGCCACGGAACGTGCAGAAATGTTGCGCTCTGCTGGTGAACAAAATCGCTTAAAACAACAAGAAATTGACAATAAATTAGCCAATCAAACAGAAACGATTACTCGTTTAACAAAAGAAAAACGCTTGTTTGAATATGAATCACGAGAATTACATCAATTCTTAACCGAATATCAAACGAAAAAAGCCACATTGACAGAGCAACAAGCAAACTTAACGGCAACGAAAGAACGTTTAGATGCTGAAATGAAACAAGTGGAACAAGAAGCTAGCCAAATGGAAACCTTTAAAGCCCAAGCGCAAGAACGCTTGACGACAGTTCAAGCAGAACAAGCAGTAGCGGCGGAACAATGTGCCCATTTTGCTCGTCAAAAGCAAGACAAACAAGAACAATTGGACGAATTGTTGATTCGAGAAACGGCCATCCGTCAACAGCTACAACAATTAAGTAGCCATTCTAGCGATCACCAGTTAACCGAAGAAGGCTTAGCGGCACAAGTCGCTCAATTAGCGGAGAAACAAACAGCGTTGCAAACCTCTTTACAAACGGCACGTAGTCAACGACAAGCGTTGCAAGAAGAAGTAGACGAGTTAGATACAAAATTAGCGGAAGAAAACAAACGCCAACAACAGTATTTAGCAGATAAAACACAAATTGAAGTCCTAAAAAATCGTGCAGAAATGCAATTAGATAGCTCGTTAAGTTACTTACAGGAAGAATACAGCTTAACCTTTGAAGCTGCCTATGAAGCGTATTTCCCAATCGATGATTTAGCGCAAGCGCAGCAAACAGTGAAACGCCTAAAACAAGAAATTGAGCGGTTAGGACCTGTTAACTTAAGTGCCATCGAGCAATTTGAACAAGTAGATGAGCGCCATCAATTTTTAGTCAGTCAACGAGATGATTTATTAAATGCGAAAGAACAATTATTTGAAACCATGGATGAAATGGACCAAGAAGTGAAAGAACGGTTTAAAGAAGTCTTTGAAGCAATTCGTGGCCAGTTTAAAGTGGTATTTCCTAATATGTTTGGTGGCGGACGGGCAGAACTGGTGCTAACCAATCCAGAGGATCTCTTGAATACAGGGATTGAGATTGAGGCGCAACCACCAGGGAAAAAATTACAACATTTAAGCTTGTTGTCTGGAGGCGAACGGGCATTAACGGCGATTGCATTACTCTTTTCAATTATTCGTGTTCGACCAGTTCCGTTCTGTATTTTAGATGAAGTAGAAGCAGCTTTAGATGAAGCCAACGTTGCTCGTTTTGGCCATTATTTAAGCGAATTTGAAGATGGTACACAGTTTATCGTGGTGACGCATCGTAAAGGGACAATGGAAGCCGCAGATGTTTTATATGGCGTGACTATGCAAGAATCTGGGGTTTCAAAAATCGTTTCAGTTCGCTTGGAAGAGGTCAAAGAAGGTGGCGCAATTGAAAAAAGCAATTAGCCAGAAGCAAGGAGGAGCGAACGTTTGATAAAATTAGTTGCTATTGATTTAGATGGAACATTATTAAATAGCCAAAAAGAGATTTCTTTACGGAATAAACAAGCACTGATGGCTGCGAAACAAGCAGGCGTGAAAGTTGTTATCTGCACAGGTCGACCTTTGGCAGCTATTGGTCCTTACTTAGAAGAATTAGGTTTACAAGAGGAAGGCGATTATAGCATTACTTTTAACGGCGGATTGGTTCAAAAAAATGATACAGGGGCCATTATTGAGAAAACATTGATGCCCTTGGAAGCGATTCATGAGCTGTACCAATTAGCAACCACACTCAACATGCCGTTTGATGTCTTATCCGATGAGGTCGTGATGCAATTGCCTTCTGCACCTAATTATCCTTCAATTTATAGTTCTCTAAACAAATTATTAACCTTTGAGTCCTACAAATTAGAAGAGTTAACCCCGAATCGAATTTATAATAAAGTTGTTGTTGCGATTGATGAAGCGTATTTAAATGAACGCATCAAGGAAATTCCAGCCTCTTTTTATGAGCGTTTTGAAATTATTAAAACGCGAAATAACTTATTAGAATTTATGCCAAAAGGGATTACGAAAGCCTATGGTATTTCCTTGTTAGCCAAAGATTTAGGAATCCGTGCAGAAGAAATCATGACCTTAGGGGACGAAGAAAATGATTTACCGATGATTGAATACGCTGGCTTAGGTGTCGCCATGGCAAATGCGATTCCATTAGTTAAAGAAGCCGCAGATGTCGTTACAGACACGAATGACCAAGATGGCGTTGCCAAAGCGGTCGAAAAATATATTTTAACGCCGTTGGAAGGAGGCCAATAAGAATGGGATTTTTTGATAAAATTAAAAAAGCTTTTTCCGCTGAAAAAAAGGAAGAAGAAAAACAAGAGATTGTTGAAGAAACAGTAGACGAAACACCTAGTGATGAATCAGCGCCTGCTGAATCAAAAGAAACCGCAGCAGAAGAGGCGCAAACAACGCCAGAAACGGCAGCGGAAGAAGTCGCAGAAACAGCCGATTTAACAGATAACGCTGAAATGGAAAAATTAGCTGGCGTAGAAGAAGCATTAGAAGAAGAGCCAGAAGAAATCCTGACAGAGGAAACACAAGAAGTTGTTGTGGAAGCGCCTGAGGAAGAAAGTAGTGTCGTAACTCCGTTGGCAGAACCAACAGACACGCAGGTTTCAGAAGAAATTGAAGAGTCGAAAGAAGAACAAGTCCAAGAAAAATATGAAAAAGGTTTGGAAAAAACACGTAAGACATTTGGTCAACGGTTGAACGAATTGTTTGCTAATTTCCGGAGCGTTGATGAAGATTTCTTTGAAGAATTAGAAGAAACGTTAATTGGTGCAGACGTAGGCTTTGATACATCCTTAAAAATTACAGAAGCCTTGCGACAAGAAGTGAAACTGCGAAATGTGAAAAAACCAGCTCAAGTTCAAAATACCATCATTGAAAAAATGGTTGATTTGTATGAAGAAGCAGGAATTAATGAAAATAATGCGATTAACTTACAGCCAAATGGCTTAACCGTGATTTTATTTGTTGGTGTTAATGGAGTTGGTAAAACAACCAGCATTGGTAAATTAGCCCATCAATACAAGTTGGAAGGAAAGAAAGTTTTAATGGCCGCTGCCGATACGTTCCGAGCGGGCGCCATCGATCAATTAGTTGTTTGGGGTGAACGGGCTAGCGTTGAAGTTGTGCGTGGGAATGCTGGCGGCGATCCAGCAGCGGTCGTTTTCGATGCAGTGGAACGTGCCAAAGCAGAACAGGCCGATGTTTTGCTAGTGGATACAGCAGGTCGTTTACAAAATAAAGTCAACTTAATGAAAGAATTAGAAAAAATCAAACGAGTCATTCAACGAGAAATTCCAGATGCGCCTCACGAAGTTCTCTTAGTCGTGGACGCAACTACTGGGCAAAATGCGATGACACAAGCCAAACAGTTCAAAGAAACAACCGATGTCACTGGCTTAGTTTTAACCAAACTAGACGGAACAGCCAAAGGTGGTATTGTCATTGCTATTCGGAATGAATTACACTTGCCAGTGAAATTAGTTGGTCTAGGTGAAGGTATTAACGATTTAGAACCATTTAATGCCAACGATTTCGCAATGGGCTTATTTAAAGGCTTATTAAAAGATGTTTAGTTGTAGAAAATAAACAGGTTTGGGAAGAACGTGGGACAGGAGCCTGGGACAAAAATCACTTTGGATTTTTGTCCCAGGCTCAAAACCTGATAAACGGCGGGAACAGAACCAACTCTTTCGGAAATAAGTCGAAATTCTCCAAAAATTAAAGAGCAATTTTCGGAAATTTCTTCTTATTTCTCGGAGCTAAACGGTTCTGTCCCGACCTCCTGTCCCGCCGTTTATTTTAGGATTGGGACGGATGTTCTAAGTTCTTCCTAAATCGTTTCTGAAAAAATGAAGGAGTGAGGGAGAAGATGACAGAACAAATGTGGATTGAGAAGTTAGGATTAGAAGCGCATCCTGAGGGCGGTTATTTTAAACAAACCAATAAAAGTGAACAATTGATTCCGACCAAACGAGGCGAACGGGCGTTGCATACAGCGATTTTGTTTCTATTAAATACAGAAAGTCCGTCACATTTTCATCGTTTAAAAGCGGATGAATTATGGTTTTTTCACGATGGTCAGCCGTTAACCGTTCACTGTATTTTTCCTGATGGAACGTATCAAGCTGTTCAGTTAGGGAAAGACTTAGTTCAAGGACAACAGCTTTCGTTCTCAGTTCCTGCCGGCACAATCTTTGGCTCTACAGTAGCGACAGGATTTGCGTTAGTCAGTTGTGTGGTTACACCAGGCTTTGAGTTTGAAGACTTCGAGTTATTTACTCAAGCGGAATTGTTAAACGATTATCCACAACATAGTGAAATCATTCAGCACTTGGCTTATCGAGAATTACCTTAAGAAAACGTTTTAGTAACATTTCTTTTATGAATATGCTAGTATAAATCAAACAAGCTTGTTGATTTTGTCGCAACGCACAGTTAGCTGTCGTAGATGATTAAAAGAAAGGGATGAATCACATGGGCACAATGGTTTTTGTTAACTTCCCAGTAGCGGATGTCCAACGTTCTACAGCATTTTATGAAAAACTTGGATTCAAAAAGAACGAGGAATTTTCAACAGAGGAAGCTAGTTCGATGATGTGGGATGATCAATTTTGGATTATGTTGTTGAACCATGATTTTTATGGAAAATTTATCCAAGAAAAGCAAATTATTGATGCGCAAACAACCAGTGGAGCATTAATTTCCTTTAGTTTAGAGAGTGCCGAAGCCGTAAAACAGTTTGGCGAAACCGCCAAAGCTAACGGAGGCAACTGTTACCGAGTTGATATGGGAATACCAGAAGAGCAAATGTATGGCTTAGAAGTGCAAGATTTGGATGGCAATAGCTTAGAACCTGTCTGGATGAAGATGTAAAAAGAGCCGCAAAATCTCTACAGATTTTGCGGCTCTTTTCCTACAAAAAACTATTGTAAATTATTGGCATTAGTAGCTTCAACACCATAAGAATCAGCTACTTTTTTCAAGCTAAATCCTTTTCCGTAGACTTCACTCGCACTCATTGAAATCAAAAAAGCTTCTTCATCAATCTCAAGAATGGCTTCTTTTAAGCGGGGAAAATCTTTTTCACGAATGACGGTCATTAAGAGCATGCCTTTCGCGCTTCGATAACCGCCTTCGATTGGCACCAAGGTCACACCTTTATCTAGTTCACGTAATAAGCGTTCTTGAATAGCGACATATTTTGGTGAAATAATCATCACATTCTTCGAGCGAACCAGACCAACTTGAATCATGTCAACGACACGACCAATTGTAAATAAACAAATTAAAGAGAATAACACAATATCTGCATTAAAAGCATACATTGCTGATAAAATGACTAAACCATCGACGAATAAAATAGCAATACCTAAGGAAACTTTGAAGTATTTATTGACAATTTGTGAAATGATTGCTGTCCCACCAGTTGAAGCATTGCCACGGAAAACCAAGCCTAGGCCAGCACCTGTAATAATACCGCCAAATAATGCTGCTAGAAAAATATTATGTGTTAAAACAGGCATCCCCGAAGTAATTCCTACAAAAAATGGATAAATAAGACTGCCATAAATGGTTTTGACACCGACCTCTTTCCCAAGAAGTAAGAAACAAAGCACTAAAAGAGGAATATTGATGGCGTAAAGAACAATGGCGGGACTAATCCCGAAAACATAATTAATAACAATACTAATGCCATTGGCTCCGCCTGCGACAAGTTTATTTGGCAATAAGACCGCATTGATTGAAATGGCCAAAATGAATGCACCGACTGTTACATAGGCGGTGTCTTTTAAACGTTGGGCTGTAAAAAATTTGTTCATAAAATACCTCCAATTATTTATTAGTTTAGTGAATGATGACATAAAAAAAGACAGAACATGAGAGACAAGCCTAATCGACTTATGTCCCACACTCTAAATCTTCAACTAATCAACTGAACACTTTTTCCTTATACTAACATGAAATACGACAAGAAAACATAGTGAACAAACAATTTTTTGGAAAAGAGGTCGGGACAGAACCGTTTAGCTCCGAGAACCAAGTAGGTACTGATTAACATCTATTTGCTTTGCAAATAGTGTTTCTCAGCAATAAGAAGGAATTTCCGAAAATTGCTCTTTAATTTTTGGAGAATTTCGGCTTATTCCCGAAGGAGTTGGTTCTGTTCCCGCCGTTTATCAGGTTTTGAGCCCGGAACAAAAATCCAAAGTGATTTTTGTCACAGGCTCAAAAAAGTCAAAAAGCGGCCAGCCCAAATAGCTTCATGATGTTGGATAATTTGTGCTGCGGTTAAATGTCCATTATCCAAGGTGGAAGTGGTTTTCGGTGTCATCAAACACGTATAGCCTAAACCATGAGCCATCCGAATTGTAGTGTCCACACAAAACTCGGTTTGGACACCAGCAATTTCTAACGTTTGAACGGCTTGTTCCGTCAATAAATCATTTAAATTTGTTTGGTAAAAGGCATTCGCATGCGTTTTGCGGATGAAAAAATCTGTGGGCTGTGCATCCAGCTTTTCAAAAAGTTGCCAAGAGTCTGAGTCAAAAGGTAATTCGGTTTCTTCATGTTGAACAAAAATAATGGGCGCATGGTGTTGGCGGTAGACAGCAATACGCTGATTGACCTTTTCCAACACTGCTGGCAGACGGTACAATTGCTGCGACGGACTTTCGATGCCTTTTTGAAAGTCAATTAAAAGTAATGCACGATTTTTCATGAGCAATCCCCACTTTCTATAAACTAGTTGTTTTCAGTATAACGGAAAAAGGCGCTCTCTAAAAGTGTCTCGAAAATTCCCAAGTGAACGTTCAAAAAAACAGCATATTTACTCGTTTTCCTATATAATAGTAAGAGAAACAGATAGTTTGTAGAAAGAAAGGCGACAAGATGAATTATAGAGAATTAATGCAAAAGAAAAATGTTCGTCCTTACGTATTGATGGCTCGTTTTGGTTTAGAAAAAGAAAACCAACGTAGTACACGAGAAGGGCTTTTAGCGACAACTGATCATCCCACGGTTTTTGGTAACCGTTCTTATCATCCATATATTCAAACAGATTTTAGTGAAACACAATTAGAACTAATCACGCCTGTAGCAAATAGCGGCACAGAAATGCTTCGTTTTTTAGATGCCATTCACGATGTGGCTCGTCGTTCGATTCCAGAAGATGAAATGCTGTGGCCATTAAGTATGCCGCCACAATTACCAACAAAAGATGAAGAGATTAAAATCGCTAAATTAGATCAATATGATGCGGTGTTATATCGTCGTTATTTGGCAAAAGAGTATGGCAAACGAAAACAAATGGTCAGCGGAATTCATTTTAATTTTGAATATGACCAAGCCCTGATTCAGCAATTATATGATGAACAATCCGAAGTGACAGATTGCAAACAATTTAAAACGAAAGTGTACATGAAAGTTGCCCGTAACTTTTTACGTTATCGTTGGTTAATTACGTATCTTTTTGGGGCTTCGCCAGTTAGTGAAGACGGCTACTTTAGGGTCTATGACGACCAACCGCAAGAACCCATTCGCAGTATTCGGAATAGTACGTATGGCTACAGAAATCATGACAATGTGAAAGTATCGTATGCCTCATTGGAACGCTATTTAGAAGATATTCATCGCATGGTGGAAAATGGTTTACTTTCTGAAGAAAAAGAATTTTATGCGCCTGTGCGCTTACGTGGCGGGAAACAAATGTCTGATCTGCCTAAAACAGGTATTCGCTATATCGAGTTGCGTAATTTGGACTTAAATCCTTTTTCACGTTTAGGCATTGTGGAAGATACCGTGGATTTCTTACATTATTTCATGTTGTATTTATTGTGGACAGATGAAAAAGAAGAAGCGGATGAATGGGTAAAAACTGGCGATATTTTTAATGAACAAGTGGCTCTTGGTCATCCTCATGAAACGATTAAGTTAATTGCAGAAGGCGATCGGATTTTTTCAGAAATGATTGATATGTTAGATGCTCTAGGCATTCGCAAAGGCAAAGAAGTTGTCGGTAAGTATTATCAACAACTGCGGAATCCACAAGACACCGTTTCTGGCAAAATGTGGACGATTATTCAAGAAAACTCCAACAGTGAACTGGGAAATATTTTTGGAAACCAATATCAAAGTATGGCCTTTGAACGCCCTTATCAATTAGCTGGTTTCCGTGAGATGGAATTATCCACACAAATTTTCTTATTTGATGCGATTCAAAAAGGTTTGGAAATCGAAATTTTAGATGAACAAGAGCAATTTTTGAAACTGCAACATGGCGAGCACATTGAATACGTCAAAAATGCCAACATGACTAGCAAAGATAACTACGTGGTACCATTGATTATGGAAAACAAAACCGTGACAAAGAAAATTTTGTCTGCAGCAGGGTTCCATGTGCCTGGCGGTGAAGAATTTTCATCTTTTATTGAGGCACAAGAAGCACATTTACGCTATGCCAATAAAGCGTTTGTCGTGAAACCAAAATCAACGAATTACGGTTTAGGAATTACGATTTTTAAAGAAGGAGCTTCGTTGGAAGACTTTACGGAAGCGTTACGGATTGCTTTTAAAGAGGACACAGCGGTTTTAATTGAAGAGTTTTTACCTGGAACAGAATATCGGTTCTTTGTGTTAGATAATGATGTAAAAGCCATCATGTTGCGCGTGCCAGCCAATGTTACCGGAGATGGCAAACACACTGTAGAAGAATTGGTGGCCGCTAAAAATAGTGATCCATTGCGGGGGACCAATCACCGTGCACCACTAGAATTAATCCAGTTAAATGATTTAGAAAAACTAATGTTGAAAGAACAAGGTTTAACTATCTATTCTGTGCCAGAAAAAGAGCAAATCGTGTACTTGCGAGAAAATTCTAATGTTAGCACGGGCGGGGATTCGATTGATATGACTGATGTCATTGATGATAGTTATAAACAAATCGCCATTGAGGCCGTAGCTGCTTTAGGAGCCAAAATTTGCGGTATTGATTTAATCATTCCTGACAAAGACGTAAAAGGCACACGTGATAGCTTAACGTACGGGATTATCGAAGCGAACTTTAATCCAGCCATGCACATGCATGTGTATCCATACGCTGGACAGGGTAGACGCTTGACAATGGACGTTTTAAAACTTTTATACCCAGAAGTGGTTCAATAAAAAAAGAATACCGCCAAAAAATTCATGATAGATTTTTTGGCGGTATTCTTTATAAAAACGTTTTCTTGGTGAACCCAATAGGTTATACTAAAACTATTACCAATGAAAGTTGTATGACGGTGGCTCTGAGTTAGAGAGGCAGGTGATGCCTATGTGTATCCGATGCACTTTAACGAAAGGAGCATTTTTTTGTCAATCGAAGCGGCATTGGAATTGATGATTAGTTTTGCAGCGTTTGTTGCACTACTGATTTTCGGTATCCTTGAAGCAACGAAAAACGATAAAAAATAACCGTTCATAAGCTTAGACGGCTGAACGGTTAAAGAACAACAAAAACTTAACTCAGTAAGCCACCAGTTCTTATAACTGGTGTTGGTATAAAGGAGAGGTATGTAGTAGCATATCTCTCTTTTCATTTTCATAATAGCATAATTCTATTTAAAATGGAAGCGCTCATAACTTATATCATTTTATAGAAAATTCCTATAAAAACGTTTTCTTGGTGAACCCAATAGGTTATACTAAAACTATTACCAATGAAAGTTGTATGACGGTGGCTCTGAGTTAGAGAGGCAGGTGATGCCTATGTGTATCCGATGCACTTTAACGAAAGGAGCATTTTTTTGTCAATCGAAGCGGCATTGGAATTGATGATTAGTTTTGCAGCGTTTGTTGCACTACTGATTTTCGGTATCCTTGAAGCAACGAAAAACGATAAAAAATAACCGTTCATAAGCTTGACAGGCCGAACGGTTAAACAGTAATAAAAACTTAACTCAGTAAGCCACCAGTTCTTATAACTGGCGCTGGTATAAAAGAGAGGTATGTACCCGCATACCTCTCTTTTTCATTTTCATAATAGCATAATTCTATTATAAATGGAAGCGCTCATAACTTTCCTTGAGCTTTTTATGAGTGAAATAGTTTTTGCCAAAAGCCTTTTTTAGCTGTTGGCTCTTCTTTTGGCGTTTCTGTTGCTTGAGGATATTTTTCTGTAACGTCAATCACAGGTTCATCGACTGCATGTTTTTCAGCTAACAGTAAGCCGAGAGAGTCAGGGTTGTTCTCCACAAAATTGTTAACAATCTTAAAGTTTGCGCCATGCTGATTTAATAATTTAATATAGGTACTTTGCAGGTCAGAAGAGATTTCGCCATTTAAAAGTACTGTAACTTCAGGATGCTTCGCTAATTCTTCTAATAAATGTTTTTGGTTCTGTGCATCTTTCATTTCAGCGACGGTCATGGAGAGACGGCAGCGTTCACGAAATGTGCCCATGTATTTGTGTTGTTCTTCAGGATTAACGAGGGGCGTACCGTACATTCCTTTATCCAGACGTTGTTGTAAGTCATCATTCGCCATTCAGTAACACTCCTTTCCTAACGTTTCCCTCCATTATAGCATATCTTAGATAAGTCGTTGGTCAGTCGGCTTGAGAAGAAGTTTTTAATAAAGGAAAAAAAGTGGTTGCATTTGTGATGGTTTTCTCATACACTGTAATTAAGAATGAGAATCATTCTCAATTAAATAAAAATGGAGTTTTCTCATGAAAAAGATTGGTTTGTTTGTTCTACTATTACTTTTCAGTTTATTGTCATTAGTGATAGGGGTGAAGGACATTGCACTTTCTCAGTTGTTTCAATTAGATGCGCAGCAACAATTTGTTTTATTTACCACCCGTGTTCCCCGCACGTTGAGTTTAATCATTGCTGGTAGTACGATGAGTATTTCTGGATTGATTATGCAGCAACTCACACAAAATAAATTTGTCGCTCCTAGTGTCGCTGGAACAACCGATAGTGCAAGGTTGGGTATTTTAGTCGCAATGTTATTTTTCCCAACAGCTCCGTTTCTCTATCGAACGGCAATTGCTTTTATTTTTGCGCTAAGCGGGACCTTATTATTCTTAGCGCTCATTCGATTATTACCAAGTAAGAATCAAGTGATGGTCCCTTTGGTGGGCGTGATGTTTGGTAACATTCTAGGCTCAATTGCCACATTTTTTGCCTATCAATACCAATTGGTTCAAAATATGTCTGCTTGGTTACAAGGAAATTTTTCCACAGTTATGAAAGGGAATTATGAATGGTTATTCTTAATGATTCCTTTGTGGTTTGTTATTTATTTATTTGCTTATCATTTCACTGTCGTTGGTATGGGTGAAGCATTTGCAAATAGTCTTGGCGTCCATTACCAGCGAATTCAGTTTTTAGGTTTGACGCTGGTTGCTTTAGCAAGTGCCATCGTTTTATTGATGGTGGGGAATATTCCGTTTTTAGGGGTTGTGATTCCTAATCTCGTGTCTTTACGTTATGGCGATCATATGAAAAATACCTTGTGGTTAACTGGGATTTGCGGGAGTTTGTTCTTGTTAATCTGTGATATTTTAGCACGAGTATTGATTGCCCCCTATGAAATTCCTGTCAGCGTGGTTGTCGGAACATTAGGGAGCATTTTGTTCATTTTATTATTACTAAGGGGGCGCAAACAATGAAACGGCCTTTAAAAAAATGGCTTTCATTACTTTTGCTTTTAGCTGCCGTAGTAATTGTGAGTCTTTGTTATTTAACTTATAACACGTATGGCAATTGGTCCTTTGCTTTGGCGTTACGAGGCAAAAAGTTATTGGCTTTTATTTTTGTTGGAATCGCTGCGGCTTTTTCAACTATTAGTTTTCAAACGGTCACGCAAAATCATTTCCTAACGCCAAACATTTTAGGGATGGATTCCTTGTATGTCTTTGTGCAGACGGTGTTATTTTTTCTTTTAGGAGGCGCACAAGCGTTAGGTCAAGTAAGTCTTGGCTCGTTTTTGATGAACGTCTTTTTAATGGTGTTTTTAAGTACTAGTTTATCGTATTTTCTATTACGCAAAAATCAATCCGATTTATTTTTATTATTGATGATTGGCATGATTTTAGGTACTTTTTTCAGTAGTATTAGTACGTTTTTACAAGTGATTATGGATCCTAACGAATACGACTTACTCCAAGGAAAGTTGTTTGCCAGTTTTGGTAACGTCAATAGTCAGTATCTCGTTTTCGTTGGTGTGGCGGTACTCATGATTTGTGGGATACTTTGGCGGGAAAGTTACCGTTTAGACGTTTTACATTTAGGGAACCATCAAGCCCAGAATTTGGGGATTGCTGTGAATCAGTTTCAATTAGTATTGTTGTGTTTGATCAGTAGTCTGGTCGGCTTATCAACAGCATTAGTGGGACCGATTACATTTTTAGGTTTTATCGTGGCCAATATGAGTTATCAATTCATGAAAACCTATCGCCACCGAGAACTGTTTGTGGCAGGGAGTTTAATAGCAGTCTTTTTACTGGTGTTCGGCCAATTGATGGTTGAACAGGTCTTTCATTTGAATACCCCGCTCAGTGTGGTGATTCAATTTGTTGGGGGCGTTTATTTTATATGGAAAATTATTGCAGAAAGGAAGCAACGCACATGATCCAGATGAGTGATGTATCAAAAAAATATGGCGATAAATTTGTCGTTTCAGACATTGATTTACCTATTTCTGAAGGCAAATTAACGGCCTTTATTGGGCCAAATGGCGCTGGGAAAAGCACGCTGCTAGCCATGATGAGTCGCTTAATTCCCAAAGATACCGGGGAAATTTATCTGGACAAGCAAGAAGTAAAAACCTGGAAGCAATCAGCTTTTTCACAAAAAATTGCCCTTTTAAAACAAGCCAACGGTGTACAACTTAAATTAACTGTGCGAGAACTGGTCAATTTTGGTCGTTTTCCTTATTCCAAAGGTCGCTTAAAAAGCGCTGACCACGAAAAAGTAACAGAAGCACTGGAACAATTGGGCTTAACTGAAATGGCGGAAGAATACATTGATACCCTTTCTGGGGGCCAATTACAAAGGGCGTATATTGCCATGATTTTAGCCCAAGATACCGATTATATTTTATTAGATGAGCCCTTAAATAACCTCGACATGAATTATGCGGTTCAAATGATGCAGATTCTTAAACGCTTAGTGGATGAACTAGGAAAAACGATTCTGATTGTTCTACATGATATTAATTTTGCCGCAAGCTATGCAGATGAAATTGTCGCCATGAAAGGCGGAAAGCTCTATGCGCATGGCGCAACAGAAGAAGTTATTCAAACAAGTATTTTAAATGATCTTTATGAAATGAATATCCGGATTTGTGAAATTGAAGGAAAACGCTTTTGTCTTTATCACTAAATCGGGCAATTTAAAAATAACGTTTTTGGAGGAAAAGAATGAAAAAGAAATTTTTAGCAATGATGGCAGTTTCAATGATGGGACTGTTAATGTTAAGTGCTTGTCAAACAAATAAAAAAACAGCAGATTCTGCAACAACAGAAACAACAGCTAAAACGGAAGTCACAGTCAAAGACACCAATGGTCAATTAACCGTTCCCAAAAATCCTAAGAAAGTCGTTGTTTTTGATAATGGTTCCTTGGATACAATGGATGCACTAGGTGTCGGTGACCGCGTGGTAGGTGCGCCAACTAAAAATATCCCTGCGTATTTGGAAAAATACAAAAAAGTTGAATCAGCAGGCGGCATTAAAGAACCAGATTTAGAAAAAATCAATCAACTAAAACCAGACTTAATTATTATTTCTGGTCGTCAACAAGATTATCAAGAACAATTAAAAGCCATTGCGCCAACCATTTACTTAGCTGTAGATGCCAAAAATCCTTGGGCATCAACGAAACAAAATATCGAAACGTTAGGCACTATTTTTGATAAAGAAGAGGTAGCTAAAGAAAAAATAACTGGCTTAGAAAAAGAAATTGCTGACGTGAAAAAACAAGCAGAAGCTAGCGCGAATGATGCGCTTGTTGTGTTAGTTAACGAAGGACAACTTTCCGCTTACGGAAAAGGCTCTCGTTTCGGTTTAATTCATGATACATTTGGCTTCAAAGCAGCAGACGATAATATTGAAGCTTCCACTCATGGGCAAAGTGTTTCTTACGAATATGTTTTAGAAAAAAATCCTGGGATTCTCTTTGTGGTAGATCGCACCAAAGCAATTGGTGGCGACGATTCAAAAGATAACGTCGCTGCAAACGAATTGATTCAAAAAACCGATGCTGGTAAAAATGATAAAGTCATTATGCTTCAACCAGATGTTTGGTATCTAAGCGGTGGTGGATTAGAATCAATGCATTTGATGATAGAAGATGTTAAAAAAGGATTAGAGTAAAAAAAAGCCTAGGACAAAAATCACTTTGGATTTTTGTCCTAGGCTTAAAAGCTGATAAACGGCGGGAACAAAAGCAACTCCTTCGGAAATAAGCTGAAATTCTCCAAAAATTAAAGAACAATTTTCGGAAATTTCTTCTTATTTCTCGGAGCTAAACACTTCTGTCCCGACCTTCTTGATGAAAAACAAAAAAGTTTTAAATTAAAAATGTGGTTGACGGCCTCGAAAATGTTTGCTAAACTATCCGTAAATCAGTATGATTGATGAAACAAATAAAAGAACAAAATGTGATGAGAAGGAAAGTACTTTTTAAAATAGCTTGCAGAGAGCCTCGTTTGGTGAGAAGAGGTAGTGACGTTAAAGGGGAAAATGGCCTTTGAACAGGTTGGTTGAAGCCGTTTGCTTAAACCAATTCAGGTGCGCCTGTTATAGCGCTACAGTATGATTGTACTGGAAACGAGCGGATCTTTTTTAGCGAAGAGATCAACAAAGGTGGTACCGCGATTGCATAAGCATTCGTCCTTTTTAGGACGAATGCTTTTTTTATTTGTTTAAAAAATATGAGGGGGCAACAACATGAAATTGGGGAAAAAAGTAGTAGGTTTGATTGCAACAGGGTTTCTTTTAGCCGCATGTGGCGGAACCAAAGAAGCGGCAGAGAAAGTAGATTCGGGAAATTTAGCAGCTGAACAAAAAATCAGTATTAGTTCACCTGCACCAATCTCAACATTGGATACAACACAAACAACAGATAAAAATACCTTTACAATGGCACAACATTTATTTGAAGGCCTTTATCGGTTTGATGATGATAGTGCCACGGTGCCAGCTCTAGCTAAAGATGTCAAGATTAGTGACGATGGGCGCAAGTACCACTTTACCTTGCGGGAGGGGATTAAGTGGAGCAACGGCGAGCCAATTACGGCCCAAGATTTTGTTTATTCTTGGAAAAAACTGGTAACACCAGCGACGATTGGACCGAATGCCTATTTACTAGACAGTGTTAAAAATAGTTTTGAAATACGCAACGGTGAAAAGTCAGTCGATGAATTAGGGATTTCAGCCCCTAATGACAAAGAATTCATTGTTGAATTAAAACAGGCCCAACCTTCCTTCTTAGCAGTCGTTTCGATTGCTTGGTTAGCGCCACAAAATCAAAAATTTGTCGAAGCGCAAGGCAAAGATTACGCCTTGGATAGTGAACATTTACTTTATAGCGGGCCATTTACGCTAGCCAATTGGGATGCGACTTCAGATACTTGGACATTGAAAAAAAATCCAGAATACTATGATGCGGATCAAGTGAAACTGGAAGAAGTTGCGGTTAGTACAATCAAAGAAGATAATACTGGGATTAACTTATATCAAGCGAATGAACTAGACTTAGTTCGCATTAACGGACAATATGTTCAACAATATCAAGATGATCCAGGCTATGTCAGTCATCCAGATGTGGCCAACTACTTCTTAGATTTCAACAAAAAAGAAGGAACGCCATTAGCGAATGTTCATTTACGAAAAGCGATTGGCCAAGCAATTGATAAAGAAGCCTTAACACAAAGTGTCTTAAACGATGGGTCAAAACCCCTCAACGGATTGATTCCAAGTAAACTTTATGCGAATCCAGAAACAGATGAAGATTTCCGAGCATACAGTGGCGAATATTTGAAAAATGACGTCAAAAAAGCCCAAGCTGAATGGACGAAAGCCCAAGCGGATGTCGGTAAAAAAGTGAAACTTTCATTGCTGGCGGCAGATACAGATCAAGGAAAACGAATTGCTGAATATGTTCAAAGTCAGTTGCAAGAAAATCTGCCAGGTTTAGAAATTACCATTTCATCGCAACCAAGTAATAATGTGAACCAATCGCGACGTGAAAAAAATTATGAGTTGTCTCTTTCAGGATGGATTGCCGGCAGTAGTGAATTAGACTCTTACTTTAACTTATATGCAGGAGAATCAAGTTACAATTATGGCAATTATCATAATGCCAAATACGACCAACTGGTAGAAGATGCACGAACGATTAATGCCAATAATCCAGAGAAACAGTTTGCAGAATACAAAGAAGCGGAAGACATCTTGTTGAACCAAGATGCTGCCCAAGTACCGCTGTATCAAAGTGCCTCAAATTATCTAATCAATCCTAAATTGAAAGGCATTAGTTATCACTTGTATGGGGATTATTTCCACTTGCGCAATGCTTATTTAACAGAATGATTCAGGAAGAAGGAGTAAAAAATGGAAAAATTAGTCGAACGATTTTTAACTTACGTGAAAGTTAACACCCGTTCAGATGCCAACAGTCAAACCACACCGACGACGGTCGGTCAAGTGATTTTAGCCAAAATGATTGAAACAGAACTTCATGAATTAGGCTTGGCCGATGTGCATTATAACGAACAAAACGGCTTTTTAACGGCACGGTTGCCTGGTAACCAACCTGCAGCGAAGAGTATTGGGTTGATTGCACATCTGGATACGGCGGATTTTTCAGCAGAAAATATTCGTCCCCAAGTCATCACTAATTATGATGGCCAAGATGTCCTCTTGAATCAAGAACAAGGCATCGTTTTATCGGTTGCTGAATTTCCCAATTTAAAAGAGTATCAAGGGGAAACGTTGATTACTACAGACGGAACCACACTTTTAGGAGCAGATGACAAAGCGGGAATTGTCGAGATATTAGCTGCTGTTGAGTATTTTTTGGCACATCCAGAAGTAGCGCGGGGGGATGTTTGGCTCGCCTTCGGTCCAGATGAAGAGATTGGACGCGGGGCCGATCAATTTGATGCGCCGAACTTCCCAGTCGCTTTTGCGTATACGATTGACAGTGGCCGCGTGGGGCATTTCGAGTATGAAACGTTTAACGCTGCTCAAGCTGTGATAACAATTGAGGGAACCAGTGTCCATCCGGGAACGGCCTATGGTTCGTTAGTAAATGCCATTAAATTAGGCGAACAACTTGATCAATCACTACCGCAAAAGGAAGTGCCAGAACAAACACGTGGAAATGAAGGATTTTATTTACTCAATAAATTTACAGGAAGTATTGAAAAAGCAGAACTTGTCTATATCATTCGGGATCATGATCAAGAAAACTTTCAAGCGAGAAAGCAATTTTTGGAAAAACAAGTCCAACGTTTAAATGCGCTGGCGGATAAACCCAGACTAACAATTACTTTCCAAGACCAATACTATAATATGAAGGAAATCATCGAAAAAGATTGGACTCCTGTAGAATTGGCCGTCCAAGCAATGGAAAGTTGTGACATTGAACCAATCATCACACCATTTCGTGGCGGGACAGATGGTTCTAAGATTTCTTTCATGGGCATTCCCACGCCTAATCTATTTACAGGTGGCGAGAATTTTCATGGGCAATATGAATTCATTACCGTTGAATCAATGGCCAAAGCTGTTCAGACGATCATTGCCATCATTCGCTTAAACGCTAATTAAAGAAACACGCAAGGGAAATGCCGATTTTCCTTGCGTGTTTCGCTGTTTTTCGGTAAAGTATGTAGAAAAGTAGGGAGTTTTGCTCATGAATTATCCATTGATTTTTGCAGAAAACCAACGAATCGAAACCGAACGCTTGATTTTAAGGCCCGTCACATTAGCCGATGCAGAGGATATGTACGAATATGCTTCAGATGAGGAAACGGTCCGCTATGTGTTTTTGAAAAATCAAACAATCGCTGAGACAAGACAAAACATTGCTAAATTTTTTATGGGGGAACCTTTAGGAAAATATGGGATCGAAGTGAAAGAAACGGGCAAAATGATTGGCACGATTGATTTGCGGGTCAATGAAACCAATAATATTGGAGAATTAGGCTATGTCTTGAACCGTGCCTTTTGGGGCAATGGCTACATGCCTGAAGCCGCGACGGCGTTAGTTGAACTGGGTTTTGCAAAAATGAAACTCATGAGAATCTTTGCTTTACATGATCAAGACAATCCAGCTTCTGGTCGTGTCATGGAGAAAATTGGTTTTACCTACGAAGGAACACTACCCAATGCTCGAATTAGTAAAGGGAAAATTGTCACAGATGTTTATCGTGGGATGACACTGGAAACATGGCAAAATCGACAAAAATAGAAGCGGAAGACAAGTTAAGAGAGGAATTAGAGAAATGTTGATGTTTACAGAAAAAGAATTCGCAGCCTTTGAAGTTGCTGGATTAGATGAACGAATGGCGGTTATCCGTGCGCAAATTCAACCTATTTTTCAAGAATTAGACACGTATTTTGCCGAACAACTAGCGCCTGAACTAGGAACGGAGTTGTTTGTCCATATTGCGCAACATCGCCGTCGCACCGTGTATCCACCAGAAAATACTTGGTCAGCACTTAGTCCGAATAAGCGCGGGTATAAAATGCAGCCGCATTTTCAATTAGGCATTTGGGGCGACTATGTGTTTATGTGGTTGTCATTCATTGATAATCCTAAAAATGAAAAGCAGATTGCGCAAGCCTTTTTAGAGAATCAGCAATTATTCCAAGCATTACCAGAAGATACGTATGTTTCCTTGGATCATACGGTTCCTCAAATTACTCCGCTGCCAGAAACGGATTTAGAAAAAGCCTTAACTCGTTTTAGAGATGTAAAAAAAGGTGAGTTTGAAATTGGGCGCATCATTCCCAAAGATAGTGACTTGTGGCAAAACCCTGAAAAAGCACGCGCTTATATGTTGGCAACCTATCAACAACTCCTGCCATTGTATCAATTAGCTGTTGCCCAATAAGAGAAACAGACAGTTGTTTTGTGTTTTAGTGTTATTTTATCGAATTATCCAATCGTCAAAAATGAGAAAAGCTCATAATGTTAGTTTTAATTACTAACATTGTGAGCTTTTCTGTAGTTTTTTTGAAAAAAATTAAGGGATGACTGGCTGATTTCTATGGAAAAGTACGTTTTGATAGCCTTTTTTGCTTAAATAACAAGAGTAGCAACCCTTGTTTAATAAGGGATTTTCGCGAATAGATGTTGTCAAATGAAAAAAAATGATGTTTTGAACAAAGAGTTCTTTGCTATTATAAAGGTATGAAAAAGGTTGTTTACGCATTCTTTGTATAGAAGAATGTGAATGAGTTAAAAGGAGGTTTTTAAATGAAAAAAAAGCGTTATTTAATAATTGCGTGTTTACTATTTTCCCCTAGTTTTTTTATAAATGTTGAAGCATCTGAGGGTGGTTCTAGTTCGGTGGGAATTGAATTTTACCAAAATCCGGCAACACCCGCTCCTAAAGATGCCCCACCGAAAACAGATGAGCCAGCTGCGGATCCCAAGGAACCAGCTGGTCCTCTGCAAGGAGATCAACGAAGTGGTGGTTCGACACAGACCACCACAGCTGGCTCGCAGCTCCCTCGTACAGGAAGCAAGAGTCAGGCAAACCTGAGCATTCTTGGTCTTGTCTTGATTGGTCTTGTCGGAATGGTCCAGAGAAAGAAGGGACGACATGAAGCAAACTAAGTGGCAACGATTAGCAACCATTGGCTTGTGTAGTTCTTTAGTGATTAACGCCTTTTCTGGCGTGACCGCAGTTGCGGAAACAATCACGATTGAAAGTAGTCCGACAGTAGCAAGTAGCGCTAAGGAAGCAACATCAGCAAGTAGCGCAACGCCAGAAAGTACGGAAAGCAGTCAAGAAACGACTGAAACGAGTCGGGAAGAAGTAACACAGGAAACAGTGGAACAAGAAGATACAACGGAAATAGCTCAAGAAGAAAATCTGCTGGAACCATCTGGTATTCAAGCGAAAATTATGCCTAGAGCATTTGTCTGGGCAGCTACAGGAACCACGAATAGAACCACGGTTCGTCTTAACGATGTAGTTGATTATCGAATGAAACTGGAAAATATTACAACAGATGATACAAATTCAGATATTGTTGGTCCGATTCGAATTGAATCAAAATTGGCAGCTGGAATGACTAGACCAACGTCAGTTATTATCAAAGTTGGCCCCGAGGAACAAAATGTAGTTATAGGAGAAGGCTCTCATAATGCCAATAGTGGTGGCGAATATTTTGTTTGGACAGAGTCGACTAGGACGGTCACTGCATTTATCAATCGTCTACACGGGCGAACTTCTGGAAATACTGGGTATATCAAAACATTGTATTTTCAGACAAGAATTACTTCGGGTACACACAACGAAAAAAAATATATCGATTCCACGATTCGATTTAATGGATTTGGCGCAGTGAATAGACGAAATGAAATGACGTATGTGGATAGATTTTCTGGTAACTTAGGTTTGAAAGGGAATTTAAAATTTTACGATGAGGATGGAGTGGCTAGTAAGGAACAAATGAGTCTTTCCATAAACCCAGTATTATTTAAATCAACCAATTCGAGAGTAGAAGGGACGCTGTTAAGATATCCTTTAACTATGACAAATGCTGGTAGTGGGCTTTATAGGTTTGATACAGGACTAAAAAATATAGGTACTAGTAACGGGGGTTCGTGGTTTTTCTTTAGTAACGATATTGTGATTAATTTTGCTACAGCTACCACCAATAGAATTGATAAAATTGTGTTAGCACCACCTAAAGCAACACTTCCAGACAGCCGAACAGGTGTGATGACTTCCAGAGCGTACACATCAACAACTTATACGAGAAGTAACTATGATATTTCAACATATAACTTTACTAAAGCGACTGGTAAGACATGGCGTATAACGAATCGTAGTTCTAATAGCGGAGTAAGCACCAATATTATGTTTAGTGACAATCTTGTAGGAACAACAGGACAGTTCAATAAAGGGAATTCTGGTGCTACTATTAATTATTATATTTATTACAAAAAGCTTTATGAGAATTTTGTTAATAGTAACGGACAAAAAATTACACCACCATCAGGATTCACACAAGGAAAGCGAACGGTTATTAATAGTGAAGCGTACACTTTTAAACAAAGTGGCACCTTGCCAGATACCTATCAAGCAGACGGCAAAACCTATAAGTTCAAAGGCTGGTACAAAGGCAAAACCAAGCCAAACACCTTGACCGCGACTAAAGCACCAAGCTATGCGGTGACTTATGATGATAATGATGATTTGAATGTGGTGTATGAGGAGATTAAGGTTTTGGAATTTCCTAGTCGTACATATCAATTTGGGTTTGTTGATGAATCAGGTAAGCGAGTAGATGCCTCCACGATTGATTTGACATATGATAATTGGTACGGTATTGGTACTGAGCCACCCAACAATATCCCATCAGCATGGGCAACTACTAAAATAGAAACAGGGATTAAGGCAAATACAAAAAATAATCTTAAAGAAATCATATACCCAGTTCAATATCTTGAAACGAATAGTAATGATTCATTTCAATTTAGTGCAGTAAACTTAAGATATCAGCTTCCAAGAATTTATAAATCCATCAGTATACAAAATCAACAAGGTGGTTTTGATGCCGCATATCCTTATCCAAGTATACTAAACCCATCAGGTGCGGAAATAAATAATACTCCTCAATATTTTGAATTAAAGAATAATGGAGGACAGGAGTTTGTGTTCAATAGAACAACAGCCGCCGCTCCCGAAAATGTTCAGCTTCCATTTTATTTAAGATATGTATCGAGTTTTCTTACGGGGAAAGCAATGTACTATACGATTCAAGGTCCAATCTATTACTATCTAACTAACCGCCGTGTCACCGAAAACTTCGTGGACGCCAACGGCACTAAAATCACGCCACCAACAGGCTTTACGCAAGGAAAACAAACAGTAATTAACAGTGACCCATACACCTTTAAACAAAGTGGCACCTTGCCAGACACTTACACAACAGGTGGTAAGACCTACAAGTTCAAAGGCTGGTACAAAGGCAAAACCAAGCCAAATACCTTGACCACCACCAAAGCGCCAAGCTATGCGGTGACTTATGATGATAATGATGATTTGAATGTGGTGTATGAGGAGATTAAGGTTTTTGATTTTCCAGCGCTGACCTATCAATTCGGGTTCGTAGACGAGTCTGGCAAACGAGTAGATGCTTCAACGATTAAACTAACCTATGACAATTGGCATGGAGAAGGATTAGCAACCAATTCAGCTGATTCAAATAAACCTGATTACTGGAAAACAGTCAGTCTTGAAAAAGGTAAAGTTGCACCAACCAAAAACAATTTGAAGGAAATTGCTTATCCTGCGCAATCTCTTGAAATACTGAGTGATCGAAGTACACAATATAGTGCGGCTAATTTAACCTTTACACTACCCAATTACTATGAAAAAATAAGTGTTTATAACAAGAGTGGTACTTTTGATATAGCTTACCCGTTTCCTAATATTCAAGGTAATGATTATTCAGAGCCATTTGTCGAAGGTGAGAATAAGCTACTTTCTAGAAACTTTGAGTTAAAGAATAACGGGAGTCAATCGTTTATCTTTAATCGAACAACCACGGCTGCTCCGATAGATATTCAGGTACCCAGTTATTTGCGAAAGGTTGTCCACAATCCTAATTTGGGATCGGGGGTAGCAACCTATCTTACAATTGATAAACCAGTCTATTACTATCTAACCAATCGTAAAGTCACCGAAAATTTCGTAGACACCAACGGCACTAAAATCACGCCACCAACAGGCTTTACGCAAGGGAACCAGATTCCCATGACGAGCAACACCTTCAAGTATACGAGCGCAAAAGCCTTACCAGCTAGTTATACAACAGGCGGTAAAACTTACATTTTCCAAGGCTGGTACAAAGGTAAAACGAAGCCTAATACTTTAACAACAAGTACTACGCCAACATACAATACAACCTTTGATGACAATGACGACATGACGGCGATGTATAAGGAAGAAGTGCCGAAAGCAAGTGTCGCTTTAACTCGCACTACCGCTGAAACCGTGACTAGCGGCGGCAATGTCACCTGGCGTGCCACAATTACCAATACAAGCCAAGCGCCACTAACCACGGCGACCATCAAGAAATCAACCGCTTGGACAACCGGCTTAGCAGCACCAACCGCCATGATTGTCACGCCAGCTGGCGGAACCGCAAAAACAGTTCCCGTCACAGCGACTACGTGGACCAATGGTGTTAGCTTAGGCACTGACATTCCCGTAGGAAAATCTGCCACGGTTCAGTTCACTACGAAAGCGACGGGGACAGCGGGGCAAGTCTTGCGCGCTGGGGTTACCACCAGTGGGAATTACAGTGGTGTCTCTGCTTCGGCCACCGTGCGTGTGAAAGACAATGATCAAGCAATTGTGACACCAACGGCTGAAGGCTTCATCAGTGTTCCAACCTTCAATTTTGGTCAAGTTGACGTTGCTAGCGCTACAAAGCAACATGGCCTGAAAAAAGCCGCTGATTATTATGGCAACGGCACACGCAATCCCTATCTGCGGATCAAGAAAACCCAACCGAATTGGAGCCTAACAGCGCAATTGTCGCAACCAAAATCAGCGACAGACAGCTTGCCTACAGCGACCCGCTTATTGTTAGGGGCGGCTCCTGTTTCGAGTTTCTCAAATTACAACCAACCTACCGAGTTGAAAAGTGCGGTCGGTACTACGAGTACCATTAGTTTGAATGCCAACAACACGGCCACTAGGATTATTGCCAACCAGCAATTCACTGGGAGTAATATTTATCAGTTGGACTTCACCTTCAACAATGTCAAACTTGAAGTGCCAGCCAACCAAGGGGTCAAGGGGCAACAATACCAAGCCGCAGTTACGTGGAACTTAGTTACAGGTCCTTAAAATAGTTAAGTTATCATGAGGAAAGCTCAAAATGTTAGTATCAAACACTAACATTTTGAGCTTTTGTTTATGTAAATTAAGGAATTTGGCTGAAAATCAGAAGCAAAATGGCAGATTCTCTTAATTTTCGAGTGTTTTTCCAGTGAAAAAGTGCTCTTCCGCCTTGGTATAATAGGAATCATCAGAAAAGTAGCTTAGCTGTAGCAAAATTTAAAATTTCAGGGCTACCTTTTTTTTGATAGAATAATGGAGAAAATTAAAAGCTGTACATATACCAATGAACAATAAATCAATACATAAAAAGGAGAATAGCATGAATCAAAAATGGCAAAAGTTACTTCCAACAAGGAACTCACCTAAGAGGTGGTTCAGCACAAGCTATCACGACTGACCCTTGCGCCCTGTACGAAGGGACAAGGGGCAAGCAAATCTTAGCATTCTCAGCTTAGCCTTAATCGGCTTGGCGGGAATGGTACATAGAAAGAAGGGACGACATGAAGAGAATTAACTGGCAACGCTTAGCAACCATTGGCTTGTGTAGTTCTTTAGTGATTAACGCCTTTTCTGGCGTAACAGCCATTGCGGAAACAGTCACGAGTGAAAGTAGCCCGACAGTGGCAAATAGTATTAAGGAAGCAACACCAGCAAGTAGCGCAATGCAAGAAAGTACGGAAAGCAGTCAAGAAACGACTGAAACGAGTCGGGAAAAAGTAACACAGGAAACAGCGAAACAAGCAGAGACAAAAGCGCCACTGGAAACACCAGAGATAAAAACAAACACAACAGCACAACCTGCAGAAAATAGTAGTGAAAATGACCGACAAACGAGTATTTCGCCACGTTGGGTGCCGAATAATCAAGTGATTTATCCGAGAATAACCTTGGCTTTCACTAATGAATCAGGGCAAGTTTTTACTGATGAAAACTTAACGTTATCAGGGACGTATACTAAATTTGGATATGAAAACGCAACTAGTTTATGGCGATCGTATGCGGTTAATTATCCAATTACTTCTTCTAATGCAGAAGGCGGTCAATATCGAGTAGCTGTCAATGCAACGGTTCCTTTACCATACGATTTTTTTACAGATTTACCAGCAAATTATAGGATGAATATATACGCGGTTGAACAATTAAAGATTGATAACACGCTAAAGTATGTCGACAGTATTGTTGCTGTGCCCAATTCTACACTGAGGATGACCAGATATAGTGCACAACAAACAACTGAGTTACCGCAGTTTGGAAATCATATGACTCCTTTTGTATTACGCACAAGAGATAGCGTGTTTTCTAAAAGCAGTGAAAATGTTTTCTCTCTAAACACGGATGGTAATGAATTTTTAAGAATCCTGAGTGTCGCCCCCATTGGCACTCCAGTAGAACCAGTATTATACGGATTTGATGGCACTGCAACGTACCGAGAAACACTTAATTACGTAGTCACTCGGAAACAAGTCACCGAAAAGTTCGTAGATACTAACGGCGTAGCCATTACACCGCCAACAGGTTTTACCCAAAACAAGAAAACACCAATGACCAGCAATGCTTTCACCTTCAAACAAGCTGGCACCTTACCAGACACTTACAAAGCAAGCAACGGCAAAACCTACAAATTTAAAGGTTGGTACAAAGGCAAAACCAAGCCAAATACCTTGACCACCACCAAAGCGCCAAGCTATGCGGTGACCTATGATGGGAATGACGATTTGACGGTGGTGTATGAGGCGATTCAAGAAGGAAAAGGAATGTCATCTGTTCAGGTGATGAATAAGGCGATTCAGAATCCAGTGACTTTGCCTGATCGCATGTATCGTGTCCTATTTATCAATGAAACAGGGGGGCTGACATTTGCTGATCGTTATGGCTTTACTGGAGAATTAGTTGAGGTTGCGGATGGCAAAGTGACGCCAATTGGCCCAGTCCCGACTAACAATAATAGCGCAGTAAAAGAAATCACTATACCAGGTCGGGTTTTCGATACAGAAAGACCTACGCCGTTGCAATATGGAGTTCGCAATGCAACCTTTACGTTGCCCAAAATGTATAAAACCGTAACGTATCAACCTGGCCCAAATTATACAGGTACAGCCTACTCTATTCCAGAAACGTATCGTCTTAGTTTAAGAAGTGGTGTCAAAAGTGACATCGATACAACTGGATGGCGAATTGGTCTTGACCCGACAACAGATCCACAAAAGTTTACGATGAGCGGTATATACTGGTCATCAATGCCTACAAATGTTAGACTTGCAACACTATTAAGTGCGACTATTACTGGTAAAGGAGTAGAACCGAGTGTCTATACACTAGATGAAAATGCACGTATGTATCTTTACCTAGAAAATCGTCGTGTTACGGAAAACTTCGTAGATACCAATGGTACTAAAATCACCGCACCGTCAGGTTTCGCCCAAGGAAAAAAAACAGTAATTACTAGTGATTCGTACACCTTTAAGCAAAGCGGAGATTTGCCAGATACCTATAAAGTCGGCACGAAAACCTATCAGTTCAAAGGCTGGTACAAAGGTAAAAACAAACCAGACACCTTGACGACGACCAAAGCTCCCAGTTATCCAGTCACTTATAATGATGATGATGATTTGACGGTAGTCTATGAAGAAGTCGTGATGAAAACGTATAATTTACCAGCCAAAGATGTTTACTTTGGTTATGTTGATGAGGCAGGTAACCTATTGAATACAGCAGGCTTTTCTGTAGAAGCCGAATTAGGTGAAAGTGACGAAACTGAATCAACAGTATTAGGGAAAATTCAAGGAACTGATGAAGTGATGAGTAAATTAAAAAAATTATCGATTCCTGGCAAGTCATATGATTTCCCGATAGATAAGCTTAAGACATACGGTGCAAGGTATGTTAATCATACAATTCCTAAACAATATAAGACAATGTCGATTACACCGCTAGCTACTTATACGGGAGATAAAACAAAGTATCCTATGACCAAAGAGATCCGGAAAAATATAGAAGCGCCATATACGGTTGTTTCTCAAGCTGACGGAGTAGAAGCCTTCAAATTAACTAACGCTGGAACTTTTTTTAGAACCAGACGAGCTTTTTGGACATGGGACCCGAATAACACGTTGTATGCTATGGGAATTTATTCAGGGACAGTCGGAAAAAACTATAACTTAGCTTCTCCAGAGGGAACAATCTACTATTATTTAGAAAACCGTCGTGTCACTGAAAACTTTGTGGATCCAAGCGGCGCTAAAATTACACCGCCAACAGGCTTCACGCAAGGAAAACAAACGGTGATTGACAGTGATAATTTCACTTACGCTAGTACGAAAGCCTTACCAGACACTTATACAACAGGAGATAAATCCTATAAGTTCAAAGGCTGGTACAAAGGTAAAACCAAACCAGGCACCTTGACAACGACTAAAACACCAAGTTACGCCGTGACTTACGACGATAAAGATGACATGACAGCGGTCTATGAGGAAGTCCAACCAACAGCAGAAATGACGGTTAGTCGGTTACTAGAAGTGATCCCAAATGAAGCTTCTATGATGTGGATAGTTAAACTAAAAAATACCAGTGAAGTTCCATTGACCAACGTTAAACTAGCTCCAACGGCCAAATGGGCGGCAGGTATTTCACCACCAACACAATTAGCTGTTCGCATTGGTAATACACCAAATAAAATTATTCCAGTGACGGCAGAACAATGGCAAGCAGGAGTTAACTTAGATATAGAGATTCCTGTGAACGGCGAAGCCTTAGTGACAGTGAACACAGCGAAAATTACGGGAGAACCAAGACAACTTTTAACCGCAGAAATGACAGCTAGTGGAAACTTTTCTGCAGTGACAGCTAGTAACTTTGTACGTATTCAAGGAGAAGATCAAACGATTACGCCAACACCAGTAGAAGAAGGTTTCATTAGTACACCAACGTTTGATTTTGGGAAAATTACGATTAACAGTAGCACTAAGCAGTACGGACTGAAAAAAGCAGCTGATTACTATGGCAACGGCACACGTAATCCATATCTACGAATAAAGACAAGCCAACCTAATTGGCAGTTAACAGCACAATTGTCACAGTTAACAGCGTCAGCTGATAGTTTACCAACTAGTACGCGTTTATTATTAGGAAGTGCGGATGTTATAGCAATCGAAAACTATAATCAAGTCACAGAGTTAACAAATAAAGTTGGGGTTACGAAAGCCTTAACTTTGACGAGTGACGGCACATCTACACCAGTAATTCTTAATAACCAATTTACAGGTAATGATGTCTATCAATTAGATTTTGATTTTGCCAATGTGAAATTAGAAGTCCCTGCCAATCAAGGGAAAATAAATGAGAAATATCAAGGAACGGTGACGTGGAACTTAGTCACTGGACCTTAAAAAAATAGTAAACCGCCCCCAAAAAGTTAGACTTTTTGAGGGCGGTTTACTATTTTATGGAAAGCCAATTTTATCTAATGGATAATAACGAAAAGTCAAAACACCTTCCACACTCGCTTGTTTAACAAAGCCAAAGTAACGACTGTCATCTGAGCGCGGGCGATTATCCCCCAAGACAAAATACATGCCTTCTGGAACGGTCAGGGATTGGGTGGCTTCTAAGGTCTCTAGCGTAAAATCTTGGGTATAATTTTCATTTTTAGAGACATTTCGTTTAGCACTTGCTAAGTAATCTTCACTGAGTGATACACCATTAATATAAAGGGTATCATCGCGATACTCGACTGTTTCGCCAGGTAAACCAATTAAACGTTTGGCTACTCGTTGGCCGTTGCGCGGGCTAGGGAAAGCGATAATATCAAAGCGCTGTGGTTTTTTAATCGAGGTCACCCATAAACGGTCGTTGTTATGAAGTGTTGGTTCCATTGAAGAGCCGTTCACCGCAGCAGGGGAGAAAACATAGTGTCGAATTAGCAAGACAGCGACGACTAACAAAACCAACTGAACCAATCGTTTTAATAATGAGGACATGGACTTCACTCCTTTGTCCTTTTAGTGTACTACAGACAAGGAAAAGAAAAAAGTTTTCCCCTTAAGAAAGATGTGCTAAAAAACGTTTCATAAAGCGTTGGCGAATTAAAATACCAACATAAGCAGCTGCGACAGCCTTGATGATACCAGGAATAATAAACGGAGCAAACCCGCCAGCGAAAGCGTTTGGCCACGGCAGATTTGCGGAATATTTCAACCAAATCATGCCGAAAACTAAGGTAACTAAGGCACCGGCAATATTTGCGATAATGGCCCAAGTATAGTTAAAGGTTGTTTTTTCTAAAATATAACCAGTTAATAAGCCGTTAAAGATAAAGCCGATTAAATAGCCGCCAGTTGGTCCAAAGAGTACACCGAACCCGCTAGACATCCCAGCGTAAACGGGTAAACCAATTAATCCTAATAAGAAGTAAATTAAAATAGCGTAGGTCCCCGTTCGCTTGCCCAAAACGGTAGCGGTTAAGCCGATGGCAAATGTTTGCCCGGTTAGTGGGACAATCCCCAATGGAATTGTAAATTGTGAAAGTACAGCAATAATCACAGCGAATTCTGCTGCTAAAATTAAAGAGCGTAACGATGCTTTATTCATAAGAAGCCTCACTTTCTATTGTTAACCAATTTTTTTATTTGGTTAACAATAGTTTAGCGGAAGTAAACAATTTTGTAAAGAGGGCAAAGAAAAAAACCTTGCCAAGAAAGGCAAGGTTTTGAAAGAAGGTAAGAACCGCAGTTCGACCTTTTGAAATCTTAAAGTTTTTGGTTGTAGTATTCAACGACAAGTGCTTCGTCGATTTCTGGGTAAAGTTCATCACGTTCTGGTAAACGAGTGAAGCTACCTTCTAATTTTTCAGTGTCAAAGCTTACGAATGCTGGACGTCCAACAGTTGCTTCAACCGCTTCTTTAATTGTTGAGATGTTTTGAGATTTTTCACGAACACCGATCACTTGACCAACTTCAACGTGGTATGATGGAATATCAACACGTTTGCCGTCTACAGTGATGTGGCCATGGTTAACTAATTGACGTGCTTGACGACGAGTAGTTGCAAGACCTAAACGGTAAACAACGTTATCTAAGCGTTGTTCTAGTAAAACCATGAAGTTAACACCGTGTTTACCTTCTTTGATTTTGCTTGCTTTAATGAACAACGTACGGAATTGACGTTCGTTCATGCCATACATATGACGTAATTTTTGTTTTTCAGTTAATTGCATTCCGTATTCAGAAACTTTACCACGGCTGTTAGGTCCGTGTTGTCCTGGTTTGTAAGGGCGACGAGCTAGTTCTTTACCAGTACCTGATAAAGAGATACCTAGACGACGAGATACTTTCCATGATGGTCCAGTATAACGAGACATTAAAAATTCCTCCAATAAATAAATGTTTTTTTGGAGTAAAATAATTAGATGAAAAATTCATATTCGTTCAGTTCATTCTTCAACCTTCGCCTTTGCAGCCGCGGTTACGCAGTTGAACCAAGTTTGGCAATGAACTGTTGACGAGTTATTATTCTTCTGCTGCAATTATTTTACACAAAATCTAGTATACTTAATAGGATAGGAAACGTCAAGGTTTTAAAGTGAAATCTGAAAAAAAGGTAGACAAAAACACTTTTCCTCATTAGAATAAGGGGAGATGTTTTGAAAATATAAGTTGAAAACGGAATGAAAGGGAGTTTACAATGAAGTCTGGTTCACCATTGTTTGAACAAATTGATAAATCCATCGACAAGAAAGTGAATTTATTCTCAAATAGCTTTTCCCGCTACGCTGTTCGTGCAATGCTTGCTTGTCTATTTTTAACGTTGGGAACAGCTGTTGCTTTTGCAATCGCAATTAAAGGAGAAGGAATTTCTCATGGTTTAGGGAAAATGCTTTATGCCTTCATGTTCAGTTGGTCACTTGTGATGATTTTATATATGAATGCCGAACTTGGTACCTCGAATATGTTGTATATGACTGTTGGGGTCTATCGTAAAAAAGTTAACTTTTCCTTAGCTGCAAAAATTTTATTTACCTGTATCTTATTCAATTTAATTGGTGGCGTCTTGTTTGGTTTCTTGGTATCACTTACGGTGCCGTTCCAAGATTTGCCAAAAGATAGTTTCTTCTTTACATCGATTGCTGGAAAATTAGAAAAAACCACCCTACAGATTTTAGTTGAAGCTATGTTCGCCAATATTGTAGTTAATACAGCCGTATTAGTGAGTATGCGAATGAAAGATGACGCCGGCAAAGTCGCGGCCATTATTTTCATTATCTTTATCTTTGCGTTCCTTGGTTTTGAACACGTGATTGCCAACTTCCCAGCCTTCAGTTTAGCTTACTTTGCTTCGAACGGCGCAATTGAAGCTTTCACAGCTGGTAATGTTGTTCATAATCTGTTCTGGGCCTTTATCGGTAACTTTATCGGTGGTGGCTTAATTATGGGTCTCGGCTATGCCTGGTTAGATAAAGACAACAAAAACTTAACGTATTTTGATTAATTGACCAACCAACTATACTAAAACATGGTACACTGTTTTAGTATAGTTTTTTTATTATAAGGAGCGAAGGAATGGACACACTTCAATTTCAGAAGAACCCAGAAACAGCAGCAAAAATGTCTGCTTATATGAAACATCAATTTGTTTTTGCAGGCATCCCCGCCCCAGAACGTCAAGCGTTAAGTAAACAACTTTTAAAAGAAAGTCATACGTGGCCAAAGGAAAAATTATGCCAAGAGATTGAGGCTTATTATCAAAAAACAGAACGAGAATATCAGTATGTCGCTATTGATTTAGCCCTTCAAAATGTTCGGAGATTTTCATTAGAAGAGGTCGTAGCGTTTAAAGCCTATGTTCCACAAAAAGCGTGGTGGGACAGTGTGGATGCTTGGCGAAAATTTTTTGGGTCGTGGGTGGCGTTGCATCTGACTGAATTGCCAACGATTTTTGCCCTTTTTTATGGCGCTGAAAATTTCTGGAATCGGCGTGTTGCGCTGAATTTACAGTTGATGTTGAAAGAAAAGACCAATCAGGACCTGTTGAAAAAGGCGATTATTTATGATAGAACTACAGAGGAGTTCTTCATTCAAAAAGCGATTGGCTGGTCATTACGCCAATATAGTAAAACGAATCCGCAATGGGTCGAGGAATTGATGAAAGAATTAGTGTTGAGTCCTTTAGCACAACGAGAAGGCAGTAAATATTTAGCGAAAGCGAGCGAATAAGGAGAAATGATGGAAAGAAAACTTTTTGCATTTGATATTGATGGGACGTTGTTAAATTCGGAGAAGAAAGCATTGGATAGCACGAGAGAAGCGCTAGCAAAATTGCGGGAGCAAGGACACTTAGTTACGCTGGCAACTGGCAGAAGTCGTTATATGGCGCAAGAGGTGATTTGGGATTTAGATTTTACCAATTACGTATTATGTAATGGCGCCGCGGCTTTTGTGGATCATGAGCAATATTATCAAAATTTGTTGCACGCTGAAGCGTTGGAACGTTTGGCACAAGACAGTGATCAACGCGGCTTAGGATTTGCTTGTGTGGGCTTAGATGATATTAAGAAGAGCAACCAGCACCGTGCTGAAAAAATGGAAATTGCGATGAACTCTTTTCATTTTCATTCACCTGCTTATGATGAACACTTTTATCGTCAAAATGATATTTACCAAGCGCTGGCTTTTTATGACGCAGAAGATCAGTGTACGTTTGAAGAAGAATACCCAGAATTTCGCTTTATTCGCTGGCATCAACATAGCGTAGATGTTGTGCCTAAAGATGGCTCAAAATCAGCTACGTTAACGTATTTAGCTAAACGTGTGGGTATTGATGCAAAAAATATCATTGCCTTTGGGGATGGCGAAAATGACCGAGAAATGTTAAGTCATGCAGGAATTGGCGTTGCAATGGGCAATGCGAGTCCTTCCATTCAAAAAGCGGCTACGATGGTCACAGATACAAATGATAATGATGGGATTTGGAAAGCCTTAAAAGAAATGAAGGCCATTTAAAAAAACTGGGCCGTTTGTCTGAAAACAAACGGCCCAGTTTTTTTCTTTATTCGATGACTAAAACGCCCTCTTTTAAAGCAAATGGATTTTCTTTGTTAATATGATCGTAGAACATGATGCCATTAATATGATCAATTTCATGTTGAACCACAATCGCTTCGTAGTTTTTTAAACGAACTTTGTGTTTTTCGCCAGCCATGTCAAAATAACTGACGGTAATTTTGTTATGGCGAACGACATACCCAGGCACATCCCGATCGACAGATAAACAGCCTTCCCCTTCACCTAAACATACATCTTGCACAGAATGGCTCAAAATTTTAGGGTTGTACATCACCGTACTTAATGAAGGCGTTTCGTTTTCTGGGTCGTTACTAGGAACATGGACAGCAATAATTCGTTTAGAAATATCTAATTGTGGTGCAGCTAAACCAACGCCACCACGTAATTGTAATTCTTCGGCTTTGACTGGATCTTGACTATTTTTTAAGAAAGTCAACATGTCTTCGCCTAATTGTCGGTCTTCCTCAGTGATAGGGACAGGCACTTCTTCTGCCACAGCACGAAGTGTGGGATTCCCTTCACGAATAATATCTTTCATTGTAATCATTCAATGGTTCCTCCTTTGAAACATAAAAAAATTCTTCTTTTATTTATTCATGCGCTGAAATAATCAGTTGTTTACCACCATTTAGTGTATCACAAAATCACCAAAAAAGGGGCTAGATTGTTTAAAAAAACTATCGAATAATAGAGATTAAGCTTGCATTTTAGCGGTGTTTCCTGTAAAGTAAGCTTGTGTGGAAACACACCATCTATCACTTGGTTTAGCGAGTCACCAACGCTTCACTCAGTGATCAGACGAATAATAGAGAAAGAGGTGGAACAAATGGCAATTTCACAAGAAAGAAAAAACGAAATCATTAAAGAATACGCACGTCATGAAGGAGATACTGGTTCTCCAGAAGTACAAATTGCTGTCTTAACTGAAGACATTAACCAATTGAACGAACATGCGCGTACACACAAAAAAGATCACCATTCTTACCGTGGTTTAATGAAAAAAATCGGTCACCGTCGTAACTTGTTAGCTTACTTACGTAAAACTGACATCCAACGTTACCGCGAATTGATCCAACGTTTAGGATTACGTCGTTAATCATTACGTATAAAGCGAGGTTCAATCAGAATCTCGCTTTTTATCTTATTGTCACTATTGAAGGTCCTCTTTGGAAAGTTTTTAGGAACTACTAACCAAATGAAAGAGCAGCAACGACTTGTTACTTTTTCATTTGTTTAGTAGCCGTCTGACTTTTCCAAAGAGCAAGAGTAAAGGAGAAGAATCATGACAGAAAAACAAGTCTTTAAAACAACTTGGGGCGGCCGCCCACTAGAAGTAGAAATCGGCCAATTAGCCAAACAAGCCAATGGAGCTGTCTTAGTACGTTACGGCGATACGGTCGTTTTAAGTGCTGCTGTTGCCTCTAAAGAAGCAAAAGATGTAGACTTTTTCCCATTAACTGTAAACTATGAAGAAAAAATGTATGCGGTAGGAAAAATTCCTGGCGGCTTCATTAAACGTGAAGGTCGTCCAAGTGAACGTGCGACATTAACCGCTCGTTTAATCGACCGTCCTATTCGTCCAATGTTCTCAGAAGGCTTCCGTAACGAAGTTCAAATTACGAACATCGTTATGAGTGTGGAGCAAGACTGTACACCAGAAATGGCTGCAATGTTTGGGTCTTCCTTAGCGTTAGCAATTTCAGATATTCCGTTTGATGGACCAATTGCTGGTGTTGACGTTGGCCGTATTAATGGCGAATATGTTTTAAATCCAACGGTAGAACAAGCGGAACAAACAGATATTGAATTAACTGTTGCTGGAACAAAAGAAGCCATCAACATGGTTGAAAGTGGTGCCAAAGAAGTATCAGAAGAAGATATGTTAGGTGCCTTACTTTTCGGTTTTGATGCCATTAAAGAACTAGTGGCGTTCCAAGAAGAAATCGTTGCCGCTGTAGGTAAACCAAAAATGGACGTGGACTTATTACAAGTGGACGCTGATCTTAAAAAAGAAATTTTTGATGCGTACTACAATACAATGAAAACAGCCGTAATGACGGAAGAAAAATTAGCACGTGAAGTTGAAATTGACAAAGTAAAAGATACAGTCAAAGAAGTTTACGCTGAAAAATTTGCGGAACACGAAGAAGAAGCGCAATTACTAAAAGAAGTGAAACAAATTGCGGAAGATCTTGAAAAAGATGTCGTACGTGAGTTAATCACGATCGATAAGATTCGCCCGGATGGCCGTAAATTAGACGAAATTCGTCATTTATCATCAGAAGTAAGTATTTTACCACGTGTGCATGGTTCTGGCTTATTTACTCGGGGTCAAACACAAGCTTTATCCGTTTGTACATTAGCGCCTTTAGGGGAACATCAAATTATCGATGGGTTGGGTGTCCAAGATAGCAAACGTTTCATCCATCATTATAACTTCCCACAATTCTCTGTTGGTTCAACAGGACGCGCGGGCTCACCAGGTCGTCGTGAAATCGGTCACGGTGCGTTAGGTGAACGTGCCTTAGCACAAATTATTCCATCAGAAGAAGACTTCCCTTACACAATCCGCTTAGTAGCAGAAGTGTTAGAATCAAATGGTTCTTCTTCACAAGCAAGTATTTGCGCGGGAACATTAGCATTAATGGATGCGGGTGTGCCAATTAAAGCGCCAGTTGCAGGTATTGCAATGGGTCTTGTTAGTGATGGCGAAAACTATACAATCTTAACAGATATTCAAGGTTTAGAAGACCACCTTGGCGATATGGACTTTAAAGTAGCAGGAACGAAAGACGGAATCACTGCTTTACAAATGGACATCAAAATCCAAGGAATTACAGAACAAATTTTAACGGAAGCATTAGACCAAGCGAAGAAAGCACGGATGGAAATTCTAGAAGAATTAACAACAACGATTGCTGCTCCTCGTGAAGAATTAAGTCAATATGCACCGAAAATTGAAATGATTCAAATTAAACCAGCGAAAATTAAAGATGTCATTGGTAAAGGTGGCGAAACAATCAACAGCATTATTGATGAAACCGGCGTTAAGATTGATATCGATCAAGACGGTAACGTAAGTATTGCTTCATCAGATGCTGAAATGATTAAAAAAGCCATCAAGATTATTGAAGAATTAACCAAAGAAGTTGAAGTCGGTCAAGTTTACTTAGCAAAAGTTGTCCGCATTGAAAAATTTGGTGCGTTTGTTAACCTAATTAAAGGCAAAGATGGCTTGATCCATATTTCTCAATTAGCAAACGAACGTGTGAACAACGTTGAAGATGTCGTGAAATTAGGCGACGAAGTCCTTGTCAAAGTAACTGAAATTGACAAACAAGGCCGTGTCAACGTGTCAAGAAAAGCATTATTAAACGAAGAAAACAAAGAAAAATAATTTCTTTTTAAACCAACGAAAACCAAGGAAGCTTCCTTTCTTTTCGTTGGTTTTTTCGTTGAAAACAAGCCCTAAAAAAGAAATGATAAAAAAAGCTAAAGACGATCGCCAACTCTTTTGTTTATAGTCAATTAGTGGTAAAATTAATACTATCAGTCTGAAGAATATCTGGGGTGTCTTTGTGAAAAAATTTAATCCAAATAAAAATATAATCATTACCTTAATTTTAGTCATTATTTTAGTAACCATTATTAGTTTAACTGCTGCGCAACGTTCTGAAAAAGGCAAAACCAATGTCGTTCAAGGTGGCGTCAATAATAGCGTTAGTATGGTGGATCGTGTGATTTCTTTTCCAGCTCGTGTGGTGGAAAACGGCTTGTCTTCAATGGGCAATTTAATTAACACGTTTAAAGAAAACGAACGTCTAAAAGAAAAAATTGATAGCTATAATGAATTAGCTGTCCAAAACAATAACTATAAACGTGAAATTGATAGTTTAAAACAAGAATTGAATCTGAACGAAACGTTGGCCAACTATGAAAAAGTAACTGCGAATGTCATTACGCGTTCGCCTGATACTTGGCAAGACTTATTAATTATCGATAAAGGAACCAATGACGGCATTGAAGCGGGCATGGCGGTCATGGCGCAAAAAGGGTTAGTGGGGCGTGTTATTGAAGTCAATGCAACGACTGCAAAAGTGGAACTACTAACGTCTAAAAATGTTAACTCGAACCATTTCCCTGTGCGAGTAACTTCCGCAAATGGCGAATCATTTGGTTTACTTAAAAATTACGACAATAAGACGAATGCATTAATTGTGTCACAATTAACTGGCGATGCCACTCTGAAAGAAGGCGATGTCGTTCAGACTTCTGGCTTAGGTGGTAATTCCCCAGCCGATTTAGCGGTAGGGACAGTTATTAAAGTGAAACCAGATAGTTTTGGTTTAGATCGTGAAGTCTATGTGAAACCTTATGCGGATGTCTATGGTATCTCCGTTGTGACGGTCGTGAAAAGATCGGCAGGGGAAAGCGAATGATTCGGAAAGAGTATTTAAAATACGTCACACCTATTCTCTTGTTTTTCTTAATGTTAATTGATGCTCATTTAACAAAGTCTTTTGAAACGTGGACAAGTAATGTTTACTTCGCCAGTTCTCATCTGCTATTACTTGCGTTTATGTTTGCCGTTCCTAATTTTTCTAAACGTTATTTATTAATTACTTCGTTAATTTTAGGCTTTATTTGCGATAGCTACTACATTGGCATTATCGGGATTTATACAGTTGCACTGACGCTTTCGGTTATGTTGATGTATACATTTAAAGAAGTAATTCAAACAAATTTACTAACTGGTTTTTTTGGGATCGTCATTTTTACCACGTTGTATGAACTGATTGCGGTACTGATTCAAGTGGCCTTTCATTTAGCAGATGTCAGCCCAATTTTATTTATTACACGTGTGTTAGGCCCTACATTGCTATTGAACATGGTGTGGTATGTTATTTTATCTTATCCACTGAAAAAACTGTTTTCCGTAAAATAAAAATTGAAAATTTTGTTCGTTTGCGAAAAATGCTCATTTGTTAGCATTTTTCGCTTTTTTTATTCTCTTTAAATAACAAAACAATGAGAAGCTTACCCTGGATCCATGAAGAAAGTTGTGAAAAAAGTGAAGCTTTTTTTTTGTCATTTACAAGAAGAAAATTGAAATATTACTGTAACATCCATATTATCTCAGTGACATACAGCTATGCTACAATTGCTCTATCGTTGAAAAAGAGAAATTTATTCAAATTTTAATAAATAATAAAAAAGCTTAACAAAAAAGGATTTTCGGAGGACAACAGATTGAAGAAAAGTGTATTATCGGCTCTAATGGTATGTTCCATTACATTAACAAGCGTAGCGTTGCCATCCGCAGCATTTGCAGATGAATACGATACAAAGATTCAACAACAAGATCAAAAAATTAATGCGTTAACTAGCCAAATGTCAGATGCAGAAGCAAAAGTTGCCGCGATTGAAAATGATATGGTTGAAACGGCCAAACAAATCGATACATTAACAGCTAAAAAGAACAAGCTATCATCAGAAGTATCTAAATTATATAGTGAAATTTCTGATTTGAATGTCCGTATTCAAAAACGTGAAGTACAAATGACAAAACAAGCACGCGATGTCCAAGTGAATGGTCAAAGTGATTCAATTATTGATGCTGTCTTAGATGCAGATTCAGTAGCAGATGCAATTGGTCGCGTTCAAGCGGTCTCAACAATGATGAGCGCCAACAATGAATTACTAGAACAACAAAAAGAAGACAAAGCGACTGTTGAAAAGAAAACAAAGAATGTTGAAAAACAAATTGCTGAATTAGAAGCAGCAACAAAAGAACTAAATGACAAAACAGAATCATTAAAAACATTGAAGATTCAACAAGAAGTGGCTAAAAATGATTTAGAAGCGCAACGTTCTGAAGAACAAGGGAAAAAAGACGGCTTCATTAAACAGAAAAAAGAAGCGGAAAAACGTTTAGCAGAAGAACAAGCACGCCAACGTGCAGCTGCTAAAAAAGCAGAAGAACAAGCGGCAGCGCAAGCACAAGCCGCAGCACAAAAAGCGGCAGCAGAGCAAGCGCAAGCAACAAAAGCAGCCAATGAGGCAGCAGCATCAGCCGCTGAAGAAAAAGCCGCAACACCAGCAGTAGAATCATCAACAACTACTGAAAGTACCACAACGCAAGAAACAACAACTTCAAGTACTGAAACAGAAAGTGTTGTAACAACACCTGTGGCAGCAGCACCTGAAAAAGAAAAAGAAGTTCCTGTAACTAACCCAACGACTCCTGAAAAAGGTAATGAAGCAAAACCAGGGAATGGTGGCGTGACTTCAGGAAAACAAGCCGCAATTAATGCAGCTTTAGCAGATGTTGGTAATTCTTATGCAACAGGTTGGAATCAACCAGGTGAATGTTTAGTATCTGTTCGTCGCTGGTTAGCGGCAGGCGGTATTAACTTCGGTTATGGTGGTCCAAACAGTGGCTATGTTGCTTCTGGCGCAACACAAGTTAGCTGGAGTAACGTGCAACCAGGCGATGTTGTTCAATATGAAAGTGCCTATAGTCCAGATAGCTGGATTGGTGGCGTGCATACTGTCTTAGTTACAGGTGTAAGTGGTGGAAGTGTCCAAATCGTTGAAGCGAACAACCCAGGAGGTTCTGGTTATGTTTCTTCTAACTCTAACTGGTCACCAGCACCACCAGCAGGATTCCGCGCTGTTGTATGGCGTTTTCCAGGCTAAATAGTCATCTATTAATAATTGATAACAAGGAGTGGTAACTAACAAAAATCGTTAGTTGCCGCTTTTTTTATTCATTTAATTTTAAATATATGCATAAAATGTATCTGAAAATATTGTAATCTGGCCGTTTTTTTGCAATTATAGAGGTATATACATATTAGGAGCGGAGGAATCAGCATGAGCGGAACGCACGATACAAAACAAGCAATCGCTTCAGCTTTAATAGAATTATGTGAACAAAAGGATTTTCGTAAAATAAGTGTCCAAGATATTACCAAAAAAGTGGGCTTGAATCGCCAAACATTTTATTATCACTTTACAGATAAATATGATTTATTACGTTGGATTTATCGTCACGATGCATTGATTTACTTAGAAACAGATATTTGTTTGGAAAACTGGGAGGAACAAGCCCTGAAGTTATTAAAAGCGATTAAAGAGAAGAGTCATTTTTACTATACAACGGTGACCTCAGATTCAGAAGTTCTTCTTAATGTTTTTTCCGCTTCGACCAATCGCTTATTTATTTCATTATTTGAACAAGTCGATGTTGAGAACCATTTAACAGATAAAGACAAACAATTTTATGCGAATTTCTTTTCCTATGGATGTAGCGGCGTCTTAACGAAATGGATTCTTGAGGAATATCCTCAGACTCCTTTGGAAATGGCGACGCAATTATTCCGTTTAGCGAAAGATACAGAATTTATGGCTTATCATTTGTATGAACAAGAAGCCAATGAGTAATGTGTGAAGGATAAAAAGTTTTATGAAGGAGTGAAACGTTGTGGTAACTGTGTTATTTGTTTGTTTAGGCAATATTTGTCGCTCGCCAATGGCAGAAGCGATTTTTCGTCAGAAAGTCCAACAAGCTGGTTTAGAATCGACTATTCAAGTATTTTCAGCAGCTACTAGTCACTGGGAAGTTGGCAGTCAGCCACATAAGGGAACCAGAAAAATTTTGGAGCAACAAGGAATTTCCTATCAAGGAATGCGGGCGACACAAATCCAGCCAAGTGATTTTAAAAAATATGACTATATCATTGGGATGGATGCGAATAATGTGGCAGATCTAAAAGCATTAGCTCCTCAAGAAGAGCAACGGCGGATTCATTTATTTATGGAAGTTGTGGTTGGTAAAGAAACCATGGACGTACCTGATCCTTATTATACTGGTGATTTTGAGGAAACTTACCGCTTAGTGGAAGCAGGTACCTCAGAATGGTTGAAAAAAATAAAAGCACAGCTGAAAGATTAGGACTATAGTCCGATAGTACTTTCTGTTTCCCCTTGGTACAATAGTGTTAACAAATTGTTCAGGGAAAAAGAGACAGGAGGGAAGTAAGATGAACAGTAGTTATTTATCCTATGTTTTTGAATTGAGTTTGTATTATTTATTGTTGATAATGAGTCTGCCGCTAGTGTATGCTGTCACGTATCATTTATCTTTTAGTAGTATGTATACAAGTGAATGGTTAATGATCTCTGTTTTCTTATCTCCGTTAGTTTTATTATTTGCAGGTATTCGTTATGGTTTTGCTCGTTTGAAACAGCAAGAACGTCAAGCGATGAAATAAAGCAAAAAATCCTTGAAAAGTGTCAAAACTTTTCAAGGATTTTTTTATTAAGCCACCCAATCGGCTAAGGTTTTTTGCTCCAATTGGAAAGCCTTTAACATATCGTCGTTGGCGTCTTTAATAGGCGTCGTTGCTGCTAATGTTCCTTGAACAGCAATTCGCGTCGTTGCTTGTAAATCGCCACAGGTAATTAAGGTAATCATATTTTGACCAGGAACGTCATCAATTAACTCAACACGGGTTGGTTCGATTTTTTCTACAGAAGTTATTTTGTATGTATAAACAGTAGATAAATCAGTGATATAAATGAGTTCGTCTTTTTTGGTTCTTTCTAAAGGTGAAAATAAGGAAACGCCATCTTCCGTTCGATGACTAGCCAAGGCATAATTGTTTTTCCCCATGACTTGATCTTCTTTCATGGTCCCGGCACCAGTTAATAAAGCGACATTTGACAATCCTTTAAAAATGGGCAAATTAATTTCGACACTTGGTATCGCAATGGCACCAATCACAGGTAAGTTTTTGTTTTCAAATTGGGCTTTCATCACCGCTTCTGTGCTCAAGGACTCAACTGAATCAAAGTCAAACGTTGTTTCACGAGCCATATTTTTCTTCACATCGGCTGGTTTCAACTTGCTAACGGCGTACGAGCGGCTATTTTGTTGAACCACCCAACTGCGTATCTGATTGTTAAAAATTAAGGCCAAGCCAATGATAAATAGTAAAACTAATAAACTGTTGATTAACCAATTTTTTCCTCTTTTTTTCTCTTTTGGGCGCATATTCTCCCTCCTTTTAATGTATCAAGTTTACCACAATTTATTTGAAAAACCTATTTATTTTCTTTGGGGAATAGGTAAGCTGGCCGGACCTTAATTTAATAAAAAACAACTGAGCCGATTGATTTTTCAAAAAAATCCTCATTTTGTAATGGAATTTTAAAGTAAAAGAAACAAGCTTTTCTTTTGAAAATATTGTAAAATGGTAAGGAGGCTAGTAGAGGGGAGATGGGAATTTGCTTGATTTAATTTATGTACATATAGATGTAACCAGCAACGCGGTTTTATCTAAAGGAATTACCCATTCCGATTTTGTTCGTTCAATTGTGCATCATCCACAGAACTTACTATTATTAGATCCTTCTGCCGAAGCTGGCGAATACGATATGCATTCAGGCTTGAAAATTATTCGCGGAGAAGAAAGCGTCAATCGCTATTTTCAATCGCTACAACGTCGTTGGATGACTGAAGAAATTAAATGGATTGACTTTTCCGATGTGACGATGCTAAAAGAGCTAACGCCATTAGAAATTTCGGAACTTCTTTATTTTGGACACATGAAGAATAGTTTGCATTCGCCTTTCTTTTATAAGCTACAAAATGATTTTGTCTTTTTTGAATTTGCAGATCAGATGACGCGTGTCTATTATCGTTATATTGATGAATTTTATCGAATCTTTGCTGATAAAATTACACGTGTTGTTTTAGAGAAAGTGAACCAGAAAAAGGCCTTCTTTAAACGAAATACGCCTGTCGAAAAATTAAGTCCTGAATTACTTAAAAATATGAAAGGTATCTTGCAAGAAGGTGTTATTTTTTGCTTCCAACAAACGGAAGTGGATAAAGAAGAATATCGGATTCCTATTTACTTAGTGGAAGATTCACTTAGCAAGATGAAAAATACCTCTTACCAAAAAGAAGAAATTTTGGCAACGCTTGTCTATAATAGTGAAAAACGCATTTGGCACATTGAACAAGAGAATGATTTCGGTGAAATTTTTATGTTGGCCCATGAAGGCTGAGAGAGCTCTAACTTTATCAACTAAAGTAGGGCTTTTTTTTGTAGCTATGATTTGGATGAGAAATCAAGTATAATAAAATGATAAAAAGGAAAGAAGGTTGTTTAATGAAAAAAATACTCTATGGCTCTATGACTGGCTTGGCACTCTTTTTGGTAGCTGGCTGTACATCCAAAACACCCACAGCTGTTTCATCAACAAATGAACAAAAAGAAACAGTAATATCAACTACTGAAACAAGTTCATCCGTACAACAAGAAGCAACGACGATATCAGAGAAGACAAGTGCGGTAGCTGTCTCTTTAGAAAAAGTAACGACAGCATTTGAGAAAAAATATCCAGAAGCTAAAATAACAAGTCTGCAGTTAGATACAGATTTTGGACGTTATTTTTATGAAATAGAAGGCGTGGATCAGCAAAAAGAATATCAAGTTGAAGTGAACGCAGAAACAGGCGAATTCACAAAAGAAAAAGTCGAAACCTTGGATGCCGATGAACAAAATGGCGTTAAAATGCAAGAAGAGGCACTTGATTTAACAAATATCATTTCCAGAGAACAAGCCACAACCTTGGCTGAAAAAGAAGCGAAAGTCGGCCAGGCAACAGATTGGAAGTTAGAGAAAGAATTAGGAATCACTTATTGGGAAGTGAAAGTGAAAGAGGGCCAACAAAAAATAGAGGTAAAAATCGATGCTCATTCTGGTGAAATTTTGACAACTGAGCGGGACAATTAATGGATAAAAAGTAGCTGGCATGCGTTTGAGTAGGAGTTGATTCCCTTAAATGCTGATCAGCTATTTTTTTGCTTGTTCGACAAACGTGTTTTTCTAAAGACCCTATGGTAAAATAACGATGTATTAGTGGTTGAGAGCGTCAGAACATAGGAGGAAATTTGTTTGGCTAGAAAAATGGATTTACGTATTTGGGTAGAAGGAACAGTCGTCGCAGCAATGGCAATGGCCCTCTCTTTTTTACCGATTGAATTTGCCAATAGTGGCTTGGACCTATCGTTGGGAATGGTCCCATTAGTTCTTTATTCGTTTCGTCGTGGGTTGCTTCCTGGAGTTGCAGCAGGCTTTGTTTGGGGCATGTTAAATATTATTCTCGGTACAGCCATGAAAAATTTCTTGTCCGTTCCACAGATTATTTTTGAATATCCCTTTGCTTTTGCGTTTGGAGGAATGGGTGGCGTATTCGCTAGAAAAATTCAACTATATTTTCAAGCGAATCGTTTAAAATCAGCCATTCGTACGATTATTTTAGGAAGTGTTGTCGCAGTCTTCGCCCGCTGGTTTTGGCATTTTTGGGCGGGTGTATTGGTTTGGGGCATGTATGCACCAGAAGGAATGAGCCCATATCTCTATTCCTTTGTTCTAAACGGTACAAGTACCGTCGTCAATTGTTTGTATGTAAGTCTAGTTCTAGGCTTATTGGCAAAAGTAGCACCGCAATTATTTGTTCCTAAGAAATAAGTTGAGTCCTAAGTCAGAAGTTTCATGGGATTTTGACTAAAGTCATAAATAAAAGAAACCACCAACCTGCAATCGCCAGGGTTGGTGGTTTCCATTTATTTTATAAAGACTTCAATATTCTAGTGAATTTGACGTTGGTGACGATTGGCTAACGTGCTGACTTTCATGACAGAAGCAACAGGAATCATGCGCAACTGTTGTTCATCCGTTTGTAAACGAACAACGATATTGTCCGAAATATTTTTTGAGACAATCCAGCCGATCACCGTTTCGAATTTATGCGCTGTAGGGACTTCTTTCAATTGTAAGACCACTAAGGATTTTTGGGCGGCAGCGACTTGGAGCTCTTGTAAAAGCGCACTGCGTTCCTTTTCTTTATTCTTTTGATCTTGAGAATCTTCTAAAAATGCCGAAAAGAAATGTTGGGAAGAGAGCGTAATCAGTTTAGAAATGCTCTTGATGGTAGCTTTATGTTGATCCATTCTTCTGCCTCCTTTACGAATAAAATAGAATAAAACTCAAATGACTAATTACCTGTATTTTACCTAATTTTGTGATAAAATTCAAGAAAATATGTTCGCCTTCAATAATTATGAGAATTTACCAACGTTTCTGTTTTTCGAAAAAGAAAGTAGTATAATGTGTGAGCATATAAGAAATACATAAGATTATCGGATGTAGTCAATAGATAGAAAAGGATGAATAGTATGTCAAAAAAACCATCAGGTTACCAAAAAAAAGTTCTCACGGTGTTGTTGGTATCGTTTGGCTTTGGCGGGTTGTTAGCGCAGTTTTCGCCGATGAAATCAGGTGGGTTTTCAAGTTGGTTTGATGATTCATATGTCAAAGCTAGTGCTGAATCAAGTAAAACAAAAGAACCAGCACCAGTTAAAATTGAGAAAAAAGTCAAACCTTTAAGCTATGGACAACAGGTCAATCAAGAAATTGAAAAGAAGCAATATAATGGACATCTGGATTTGCCGTTAGAATTGCAGACAGATGCTAAATGGAAAGACACCGCATACGGATTTGGCAATGTAGATAAGCCGAATACAATCGAAATTAATGGCTGTGCGATTGTGTCGCTTGCAATGGTTGGTTCATACATGGATCACCAAGAAGTTACTCCTCTAGATGTGTTAGCTTGGGCAAAAAATGACTTCTTTATGGAAGGACAAGGAACGGCGTGGTCTATTTTTAGTGCATATGCTGAAATGAAAGGCTATAACTGTCAAGAAATTGGGGATATTGAAACAGTGGCAGCTTTCTTGAAGGAAGGTCATCCAGTCATTATTTCTGTAAAACCGGGCTATTTCACTACAACTGGTCACATTATGGTGATGAGTGGTGTGAATGAAAAAGGCGATTTCTGGATTAATGATCCAAACGATTCAGAAGAAAAGGGCCATTCAAAACGGACATTTACAGCCGAAGAAGTGATGAATGAAGCGTTAAACTTCTGGGCATTTTATTAGGAATAAGAAAAGGTGTGGAACAACAGGCAGTACTCTTTGTTCGCATCTTTTTTAGCAAATAAAAGGAGGCAGGACAATGGAGCGATGTACTTGGGCAACGGATACAACTGAAGAGATGCAAGCCTATCATGATGATGAATGGGGACGTCCAGTTCATGAAGAGCAACAGTTATTTGAGTTATTGACCTTGGAAAGTATGCAAGCGGGCTTAAGCTGGGCGATTATTTTGAATAAACGAGAAACGCTCAGAGCAGCTTATGATGCGTTTGATTATCGGAAAATTGCGCGATATGATGAGAAAAAAATTTTAGCTTTACTAGCAAATCCTGGTGTGATTCGTCATCGTTTAAAAATTCAAGCGACCATTACGAATGCGCAAGTTTTTCAAGAAATTCAGGCAGAATTTGGCTCCTTTGATCGCTACCTCTGGAACTTTGTCGATCAGCAACCAATCGTTAATCACTGGCAGCACCCAGAAGAGGTTCCAGCCTCCACGGAATTATCGCAACAGATTAGTCGAGCGTTAAAAAAACGAGGATTTAAATTTTTAGGTGCCACGACAGTCTATTCCTTTTTACAGGCGGCGGGATTGGTGAATGATCATTTAGAAACGTGTCAGTATAAATAAGTATAGAAGAATTAAAAAGGAAGGAACTAGCAAAACGAATGGCTAGTTCCTTCCTTTTTTTGCAGTGATTATGGACACTCATTTAACATCGTTGAAACAGTTTTCGCCAACTTTTCTATTAAGAATAGTGCAGGTAGTTGGGACGTTACGTCTGCAATGGAACTTTTCTCGGTTGTTATATAGTAGGGGATCGTGACTGTTGAAAGTTGAGCAATCGTGCTTTTTTCACTATTTGTAATAGCAATTACATCAATCCCCATTTCGATAAAATAATCAATATTTTGCCGAACTTTTTGTGTTTCACCCGAAACTGATAAGGCGATAACGCCCACTTTTTTAGCCGTTTCTTCGGATAATTTGCTAACGGGATGGGAAAAAAGGTGGGATACAGAAGCAGATAAATTGTAGATACTGGAAAAATAAATTTCACCAAATTCAGCTAGGACTTTGGACGTTCCTTCGCCAATAAAAAGAACAAATTCTTTTTTTGCCAGTAATTCCGCAGCTTGAACAATCCGTCCTTCTAATAATTCTTCTGATGAGCGTTGCAAAAAATGAATCAGCATTGTTTCATCTAAAGATTTTGGTTGGGCTGTTTTTTTTCGTTCGCTTAGATAATTCTTCAATTTAAATTTAAAATCTGTATAGCCTTCACACTCGAATTTTTGACAAAAACGCCAGATTGCCGTTTTACTGAAATGAATTTCATCTGCTAATTCTCGAATTGTCATATAAGGAACTTTTTCAATATTGTGGCTAATATACTTGTAAATCTCTAATTCTGTTGGATTTAATTGTGGATCATAGGTTAAAAACAGCATGCTGATCCCTCCTGTCATTTGTGAACGTAATGTCCTTTTTTAGGGACATGGTCTTATTTGTAGATTATAGCACTCAATCAGAAAACTAGCTATAAAAAAAGGCGCTACTTAGCTACAATCAATTAGAGAAACAACTAAAAATTCATGAAACAGAAGAGAGAGTGGGGAAAAATGAGCAATAAAAAATTAATTATCAACGCTGATGATTTTGGTTACACGCCAGCGGTAACGCAAGGAATCATTGAAGCACACAAACGTGGCGTGGTTACTTCAACAACTGCATTACCAACTTCTCCTTATTTTTTAGAGGCCATGGAGAGTGCTCGAATCAGTGCACCGACTTTAGCTATCGGTGTCCATTTAACATTGACATTGAACCAAGCAAAACCTATTTTACCTCGAGAAATGGTTCCTTCCTTAGTAGATGAAGCTGGTTATTTTTGGCATCAATCGATTTTTGAAGAAAAAGTCAATTTAGAAGAGGTTTATAACGAATGGGATGCTCAAATTATTTCATTTATGAAAAGTGGTAGACGCCCTGATCATATTGATTCTCATCATAACGTTCATGGAAAAAATGAAAAGTTATTAGGTGTGGCTTTGGCACTTGCTCGCAAATATCAATTACCTTTACGTAACGCTTCAAGAAGTATTGAAACAAAAGACTATTTAGAGTTATATCAGGATGTTCGCACGCCAGATGAAATGTTGTACCAATTTTATGACAAGGCGATTTCAACTGAAACCATCTTGCAATTGCTTGATATGGTTGTTTGTAGTGAAGGAGAGGTCTTTGAAATCAATTGTCATCCTGCGTTTATCGATACTATTTTACAAAAGCAATCAGGGTATTGTATGCCTCGCATTCGTGAAGTGGAAATATTAACGTCCCAAGAAGTCAAAGAAGCGATTGAAGAACGCGGCATCTTGTTAGCCAATTATGAATCGCTAGCAATGTAAATCAAAGAAGCGTGAATAGCGTGTGAGTAAGTTCTTAATCCGAGCGCTTACTTACACGCTAAATTATTGAAAGAAAGAGGACGTACATGAGTAAAGAACAACCAATAAATCTGAATATCAGCGATTTTTTAAAAGTTTTCGCTGTAGCATCAGTTATTTTACAAACGGTTTTATCATATGTGTTGACACATTCTCCGCAAACGGAAGCAATGAATTCAATCGGTAGTTTTTACCGAATGTCTAAATATTCGGCACCCATGTTTATTTTTGCAATTATTTACAACATGGTGTTAAAGAGTCAAGCTGAATCGTATCTTGAATTTTTAAAGGAAAAATTTTATGAATTGGTGCTTCCTTATGTGGTCTGGTCCAGTCTCTATCTATATGCTTTTCCTAGTTTACAACAACGAATGCCCTATGAAACGCTCCTAGGATTTCTAGGAAAAGTTCTCAGTGGTGATGGCGCGGCACATCTATGGTATGCCGTAATGATGTTGCAATTCCAATTATTTATGCCGTATTTTATTTGGTTGGCAACAAGAATTACAAAAAACAAAAAAGTGATTTTACCAATTGTCTTTTTTACAATCGGTGCGCATATCCTTTGGTGCTTCTGGTACCAGAAAATGATTTTTCCATATGCAGAAACTTCTCTTTGGTACTTAATAGATCGTTCAGGGCTTAGTTATCTCATATATGGTATTTTCGGGGTCATCGCAGCGAAGTATCAGGGGGGAATTTTTACTTTCTTGAAAAAGACGAGAGCGGCCCTATTTCTGTTGTTTCTTTTTATTTTTTGGCAGGCAGTCCAAGGGAATTTATTTGATGGAACACAGATGACACCGAACGATCTACCTTATTTGGATCTTCTTCAAAGTGCCTATAGTTTACTGATTATCGGGTTGGTTTTTTATTTGGGAACACAAGGAATAGCCAAAAAGATTCGTCTTTTACCAATAGTTAAATGGATAGCCACTTATGCGTATCGCAGTTATTTAGCGAATGTTTTTGTTTTTCAATTGGTCTTGAAACTGGTCCATCCGTTTTTAACCAATCAACCAGTCAGCTTGGTTATTCTTGTGTTGTATATGGGTACATTTGTTGGCTCATTTGGGTTAACGGTTGTAATCGAGCATTTTTTCAAAAGCATATTTAAGTTGGGACGCCTTGTATCTGTATAGGGACATGTTCTTAAATAGAAATCATCGTCCAAAATCATGGGAAAGCATACTCAATTATCACAAGAATTGTTACACTCTTTGAGGAATAAGTTCTGCTTATCCAATTAAATAGTAAGCTCAGTAAATAGTTAGGGGAGAAAGAATAAATGATAGGTCTTATTTTAACGGGACATGGGGTATTTTCAACTGGAATGCATCAATCAGTTAGTATGATTGCAGGAGAGCAAGCAAATGTTCAGGCGGTCCCTTTTTTCAATGATACAGGGCTTGATGTATTAGAGTCAAACATTCGTAAAGCCGTTGACTCTATGCTGGAGACGTGTCCAGCAGTGGTCATTTTAACTGATCTTTTAGGGGGTACACCGTTTAGAATTTCAATGACTGTCGCAAGTAATTATCAAAATGTTGAAGTGTTAGCAGGAACAAATTTACCGATGGTTCTTGAAGGGCTTGCATTACGCACAATCAGCACGAACGTAGAAGATTTTGTTTCAATGGTCACAGATTCAGCCAGAGATGGGATTGTTCATAAAAAACTAGAACAACCACAAGCAAATACTCAAGAAGAAGCAGACGGAATCTAACCAATTAGAAAAGAGGAGGAAGCACTATGCCGAATATTTTATTAACAAGAATTGATAATCGCTTGATTCATGGTCAAGTCGCAACACAATGGAACGGTTCTTTAGGCGCCAACTTAATTTTAGTCGCAAATGATGCAATTTCTGAGGATACAATGCGCCAACAATTGTTAAACATGGCGGCCCCTGCAGAAGTACAAACCCGTTTTTTTTCCATTAAGAAAACGATTGAGGTCATTCATAAAGCCTCAGAAAGACAAAAGATTTTTCTGTTAGTTGATAATCCTGTTGATGCATTGCGCTTGGTAGAAGGTGGTGTGCCAATCGAAAAATTAAACATTGGTAATATGCATATGGAAGAAGGCAAAAAACAAGTAGCTACCGCTGTTGCCGTTAATAAAACAGATGTAGACGCCTTTAAAAAGCTACAAGAATTAGGTGTTAAACTTTCGATTCAACGTGTACCGTCAACGCCAGAAGAAAGTTTAGATGCATTATTTTCATAAAAAAGTTATGTTGGACAATAATTTTGAAGAGAAGAAGTGGGAAGAATGATTATTCAAAGTAAAAACGTATGGATTAACGAACAATTTCAACCAGCTCAAGTTGAAGTGTCAGAACAACGAATTGTTGCAATTCTACCGTACAATGAAAAAGCTGTCGATAAAGAATACGGAGAAAAGCGCATTCTTCCAGGATTTATTGATATTCATGATCATGGTTGGCATGGTGGGGATGCCAATCATGCCAATCATGAATTTATCAAAGAGTGGCAAGCTTACCTTCCAGAAGAAGGGATTACAGCTTTTTTACCAACAACGTCAACAACATTTCCAAAAGACTTGGAACATTCATTTGAAGTGATTGGTTCATTTATTGAGGAAGACCAAGGAACCAACGGTGCACAAATCTTAGGGATTCATGCGGAAGGACCAATGATTTCTGAAGAATTTCGTGGCTCTCATAATCCAGAGTTATTAGTAAAACCATCCGTTGAGACATTTAAAAAATGGCAAGAGTTGGCAAAAGGGCATATAAAATTAATGACATTGGCACCAGAAAATGATGTAGAGAATGCCTTGACTACATATTGTCATGAACATGATGTAGTCATTTCAATTGGCCATACGGCTGCAACCTATGAACAAGCAATGGCAGCTGTCGAAGCAGGTGCAAAAAGTTTTACCCATACGTTTAATGGAATGGAAGATATCAGTCACCGGAAACCAACCGCAGTAGTTGCTGCTTTGGATAGTGAGGAAACGTTTGCTGAAATTATTGCTGATGGGGTACATGTTGATTATTCATTAGTACGTGTGTTAGCCAAACTAAAAGGCAAGGACTATTTAATTGCTGTGACAGATTCTATCTGGGCCAAAGGGTGTCAACCAGGCGTTTATCCAAAACCAGAAAAAGGGATCGAAATGGTTATTGATGAACAAAATGTGGTCCGTTTAGCCAATGGCAAGTTAGCTGGAAGTACGAACCATTTAAATAATATGGTTCGCAACCTTGTTGAAAAAGCATTACTTCCAGAAGTGATTGCTATTAATTCAGTCACGAAAAATCCAGCTCGTTTGTTGAATGTGAACGAATCTATGGGAGAAATCAAACTAGGGCTTTTAGGTAATTTTACAATTATTGATGAGAAATACGAAGTGCTAGAAACCTTAGTAAATGGTGAAACAGTTTATAAAAAGTAGACGAAGTCTAATAGGAGGAAAAAAATGTTAGTACAGGCAATTTTGGTAGGAATTTGGGCTGGGATAGCAGGGGTTGATAAGCTTGTCTTACAGACACATATTCATCGTCCGATTGTTACAGGGCTGATTGTTGGTTTAATATTGGGAGATGTCAACACAGGGTTAATCACTGGAGCAACGCTAGAGTTAGTTTGGATTGGTGCAGTAGCAATCGGCGGTGCGCAACCACCCAACGTAGTAATTGGGGGAGTTATTGGAACAGCGTTAGCAATTATCACAAAATCTGACCCACAAGTGACCGTAGGTTTGGCTGTTCCTTTCGCAGTTGCAGCGCAAGCGTTAATTACCTTGTTATATACAGCGATGTCACCAATTATGCATAAATTTGATGCTTATGCAAAAAAAGCAGATACAAGAGGCATCGAAAGAATGTCTAGTTTTTTACCAATCGTTTTATTCATTTGTTATTTTTTTGTAGTGTTTTTATGTATTTTCTTTGGTGCTGATAAAGCATCTAGTTTCATTTCTATTCTACCCGAATGGAGTATTCATGGCTTGAGCGTTGCAGGTGGTATGATGCCAGCAGTAGGTTTCGCCATGTTATTAAAAACGATGTGGGAAACATCCTACGTACCGTTCTTTATTTTTGGGTTTGTTATGGCTGCCTATTTAGGGTTAGATACATTAGCGGTTGCAGGTTTAGCTGTCGCAATTGCTTTATATGAATTTTACGCACAAAGAAATAATACAGTCACTGCATCAAATAATAATGGAGGGTTTGAAGAAGATGGCATCTGAAGAAACATATAATGATACGATATCCGAAAAAGTAATAACAAAAAAAGAGTTAAAAAAAATAATGTTCCGTTCGTATCTGCTACAATCTTCATTTAATTATGAAAGAATGCAAGCAGGCGGCTGGACCTACTCATTAATTCCAGGATTGAAAAAGATTCATCGTGATAAAGAAGACTTAGCTCTTTCTTTGGAAAATCATTTACAATTTATGAACACGAATCCACAATTGGTGACGTTCATGCATGGTGTGATTATTGCAATGGAAGAGTCAAAAGAATCACCAAAATCCATTCAAGCGATTAAAACAGCGTTGATGGGCCCGTTAGGCGGAATTGGGGATGCGTTATTTTATTTAACCGTTTTGCCGATTGCAGCAGCGATTGGTTCACAACTATCATTAGAAGGCAATATCTTAGGACCAATTGTTTTCTTGTTGTTATTTAATATTCCGTATATGGCTGCCAAAATTGGGTTAATTAATCTAGGTTATAAAATGGGCGTCAAAGCAATTTCAGTTTTAAGCGAAAGTACTAAAAAATTATCTCGTTCAGCAACAATTGTAGGAATTTCCGTGGTGGGCGCGTTGATTCCGAAGAGTGTACAATTAACGACAACTTTTGTTTTTCGCTTGAAAGATACTAAGTTAGACCTTCAAACACAATTGTTTGATACAATCATGCCCAATTTATTACCGTTAGTGTTTACGCTGTTTTGTTTTATTATGTTGAAAAAAGGACGCACGCCGATTGCTTTAATTATTTTTACTGTGATTTTTGGGTTGTTAGGTTCTTTAATCGGGATTATATAAAAAAGATTTGGAACAATAGCCAAAATCGCTATTGTTCCAAATCTTTTTCTAAATTTAATCGAGTGATTATTCTTTATACGCCCACTTGAAGTCGTATTTAGCACCTGTTGGATGATAAATAATTTCTTTCACGTTTGGTGCACGTAAGTGTGATTCTGCTTTTTGGTAAATTGGCACAACACCCATATCAGCAATTACTGTTTTTTCAGCGTTGATTAAATCTTCCCAGCGTTTTTCAGGATCGTTAACATCTGTGGTTTTGGACGCAGCAATGAATTTATCGTATTCAGGATTGCTGTAACGTCCACGGTTATTAGAAGTTGAGCTTTCTAATAAATCTAAGAAGTTAATTGGGTCTGAATAGTCGGCACTCCAACCACGAACAGCGATTTGGAAATCCCCTTTTAAGGTACGATCTAAGCGAACAGCCATAGGGACAGGCGTCACAGTTACTTTTAAGCCTTCCAAAGTATCAGATAGTGATCCTTGAAGATATTCGCCCATTTTTTTAGCGCCTTCAGAGTCGTCTACCATTAAATCAACCGTTAAGTTGGAAACACCAAGTTCTTGTTTCGCTTTGTTCCAGTATTCCACAGCTTTTTTCTTGTCGTATTTGACTAATTTGTCGCTGCCGGCTTCTTTAACAAAGTCTTCACCCGTTTTTGGTGATTTCGCGACATCCACAGGAACGAAGCCTTGTGAAGGAAGAGAGCCATTGGCTAAAATGTTTTTAGCTAATGAATCGCGATCGATGGCATAAGACATAGCACGACGTAAGTTTGCGTTGGTCAATGGTGATTTTTCATCTGCTTGATTCATTTCTAAATAGAAAGAAGAAGCGGCTTTTAATTGGACCAAGTCAGGCGAGTTTTGCATTTGTTGGGCCAGTTCGCCAGATAAATACGTATCATCCACTTCACCAGTTTCATAAAGATTTAAGGCAGTTGGGGCTTCTTTTACCACGTTGATAGCGACTTTATCTAACTTGACAGTCTCTTTGTCCCAATATTCTTCATTTTTAGTTAGAGACCATTTAGTATCTGTTCCGGGACCATCAAACTCAGTTAGCGTAAACGGACCATTGTAGACTGCTTTATCGCTACTCTTTGTATAATCTTTACCAAAACGTTCAACGATATCTTGACGTTGCGGCAAGAAAGAAGGGAAAGCCAATAAATCGTCAAAATATGGTGTTGCTGTTTCTAAAGTGATTTCTAATTCATGATCATTGATTGCTTTAATGCCCAATTCTTCTTTAGGTAGTTCCCCTTTAGAAATTTTTTCAGCATTTTTTACTGGTTCAAACATGTAGGCATATTCTGAAGCAGTAGCAGGATCCACTGTTCGTTGCCAACCGTAAACGTAATCTGCAGCAGTAACTGGTTTGCCATCAGACCATTTTGATTCTTCACGTAATTTAACTTTGTAAACTAAACCGTCTTCTGAAACAGTCGCTTTTTCGGCTGCACCAGCAGGCGCGGGTTTGTTGTCTTTATCTAAACGATAGATTCCTTCGTAGACATTATTTAAAGTGGTAAAACTCACTTCATCTGTCGCAAGGGACGGATCGGCACTAGGCATTTCTTGGGATTCAACCATTGTGTATACTTGGTTGTCGCTGCCGCCGTTGCTTGCTCCTTTATCGTCACTGCCACCGCCGCAGGCCGCTAAAGCTAAGCTTGATAATACAAGTAATGAAGTAAATAAAACAGATTTCTTCATTTGACACGCTCCTTTTCATTTTTAGCAATACTCTCAGTATAATGTAAAAATGAAAAGGAGAAATTAAAAAATCGTTAGAAATGATTATTCTTTTATCAATTTTTAAAAAATGTCTAATCTTTTTTATGAAAAAAGTGGACAAACGTTGATAAGTAAAGATTTAAGCTGATTTCCATGCAGAAAACATTCGATTTTTGAGTATTTATTCATCATTGATTTGATTTTTTTGACATAAAATAAACATCCCTTTTACAAAAAACAAATGAGAAGAAAAAAAGATTGTTACAAAAGCAAATAAGTGCTTTTGTAACAATCTTTTTAATCTTTTAATCGTTGAATGTCAATGACAGTTCCTGTGTAGGCATCTGCAGTGAATTCGTATTGAACAATGCCGTCGTCTTCAATGCGGCAAATTCCTCCAGTATATGTTTTGGAGTGGATGGCGAATTTCCGCAAGGGCTTTTTCTCAAACTCAATCCACGAACCTTCAATCGGTCCTTCTTTTAAAAAAGCAGCTTTTACATTTTCTAAGACGAGATCAGCGGAGATTGTTTTTTTCTTATGGTAGAACAAGGTTGAGGCAATGCCGCCTACTAAACCAAGACCAACGCCTAGCGCTAAGCCGCCTTTAAAGTATGTCAACTCATTTTCTTCGTTCATTTGTATGACCTCCCTTGGTCGGTTTCTGCTTACTATTACTTTTGTCAGTATCACTCTTATTTTACCATAGAGAAGGGGCCGCTGAGAAATAAAAAAAGTTTTTCAATCATTCTTTTAGGGCATTCTCATTGTCACGTTTAAAAAGAGAAAGCGATGTGCATTTTCTAGTATTTGCGTTATAATAAGAGTGAAATCATATGAAAGGAGTACCTATTTTTATCGACAGGATAAAGTGACTTTTTAGAGAAAAAGTGACGCTTGGTTGGCGTAATTTCCAACAAATCAAAAGCAATAGGACATACATCTATGGAAGAAAAAACATTTCAACGAATCAAGGAATTAACTGAATTACAAGGAACCAGCGGATTTGAAGACGACATTCGCGCGTACATGAAAGAACATATCACCCCGTTAGTGGACGATGTCCAATATGATGGTTTAGGTGGTATTTTTGGGATTAAACGTTCAAAAGTGGAAGCAGCGCCACGCGTAATGGTAGCAGCTCACATGGACGAAGTTGGCTTCATGTTAACTCAAATTAACGATAATGGTTTATTCCAAGTGGTTCCTTTAGGTGGCTGGAATCCCTATGTTGTTTCAGCACAACGTTTTACGTTAAAAACAAGTAAAGGGAACTATCCATGTATTTCTTCATCTATTCCGCCACACTTGTTGCGTGGTACGAGTGGTCAAAAACAATTGGAAGTCTCTGATGTGTTATTTGATGCAGGATTCTCTTCAAAAGAAGAAGCTGAAAGCTTTGGTGTTCGTCCAGGGGATTCCATTGTTCCACAAACAGAAACGATTAAAACAGCCAATGGCAAAAATATTATCAGTAAATCATGGGATAACCGCTATGGTTGTACGTTGGTATTAGATGCATTGGAAACGTTACAAAATGAAGAATTAGGCCACACATTAATTGCTGGAGCAAACGTACAAGAAGAAGTCGGTTTACGTGGTTCTAAACCATCTGTTCATAAATTTAATCCAGATATCTTCTTTGCGGTGGATTGTTCAGCGGCAGATGATATTCACACGAAAAAAGGGACGTATGGTCATTTAGGTGAAGGAACGTTATTACGGATTTTCGATCCAGGTTTGATCACATTGCCTCGCTTACGTGAATATTTATTAGATACAGCTGCGACACACAATATTCCGTATCAATATTTTGTTTCTAAAGGCGGAACGGATGCTGGGGCAGCGCACACAACTAATAACGGTGTACCAAGTACAGTCATCGGCGTTTGTGGTCGTTACATCCATACGCATCAAACAATGTTTAGTATTGCGGATTATGAAGCAGCGCGGGAAATGTTGTTACAAGCATTACGTGGCTTGGATAAATCAACAGTTAATACAATTGTTTACGGAAAGTAGAGGATGTTTAAATGATTTATCCCAATTCATTAGAAGAACTAGCCACTTATGTTGAAAAAGGTAAAAATGTTTTCTTCTTTACTGCTGATTGGTGCGGAGACTGTCGTTTCATTAAACCAGTCATGCCTGAAATTGAAGAAGCATTTCCAGCTTTTCAATTTATCGAAGTCGACCGTGATCAGTTTATTGACGTGGCTGCCGAGTGGAGTATTTTTGGTATTCCGAGTTTTGTCGTAATTGAAAACGGTCAAGAGTTAGGACGCTTAGTAAACAAAGACCGAAAAACAAAAGAAGAAATCAGTGCATTTTTAACTAGCTTAGGCTAATTTTCATGAACCAGAGGAACCATTAAATTAAGAGAGAATCAGCTGGACAAAAGGGCGTTCTGCGCAAGGGTCCTAAATTCATTTTTGACTCTAGTTTCTTAGTCAAAGAAGCCTTTTAGATCAGCCTCCATCGGGAAGGTGACGAAAATGGAAGAACAAATGTATAAAAATATTCTTGTCGGCGTAGACGGTAGTGATCAAGCCAATTTAGCTTATGAACGTGCAATTGAGGTTGCTCGTCGAAACGGAAGCCGAGTCATTGTTGCAAATATTTTAGAAAATCAAGTGTATACAATGATGGGGTATTCGACGTTAAATGATCAATTAATTGATCAAGAAACAGCCGCTGCGGAAGAATTAATGGCCGATTGTAAAAAGTATGCTGAAAGCGTTGATTTTCATAATGTTGAAACAGTTACCATGTTTGGTTCACCCAAAGAAGTCATGAGTCATGAATTACCTGAAAAATACAATGTTGATTTAATTATGGTGGGACAATCAGGATTAAACGCAGTCGAACGTGTGGTCATGGGAAGCGTCAGTAGCTACATTATTCGTCAAGCCCCTTGCGATGTCTTAATTGTTCACTCTGAAGAAAAATAAGCAAAAAGAGAATGTCAAGAAAGGAAACTCTTTCTTGACATTCTCTTTTTTATTTGCTATTTTTAAGACGTATTAAGACGTATTAAAATGAGGTGTATGATTAATGGATAAATTAGAATCAAATAAAAAAGCACCGCTTTATCAACAATTATACGATGCTATTTTAAATAAAGTTAGAAGTGGTGAATATCAAGTAGGAGAAAAAATCCCTTCAGAAGAACAATTGATGACCATTTACGGAGTGAGCCGAGTAACCGTTCGTAATGCGATTAAACAATTAGTTGATGAAAATATTTTAATTAAACGGCATGGAAAAGGGACATTTGTTTCAATGCCATCCTATGTTGAGAGCATGACAGCTGGTGGGAGTTTTACTGAGTCAGGTTTAAAAATGAATCGTAAACCAACAACTAAGATCATATCAATTTGTTTGAAAAAAGCAACAGGGCATGTTGCAGAAGCATTGGGTGTTGAAAAAGCGACAGAAGTTATTGTTATTGAGCGCCTCCGTTCGTTAGATAACATGCCTGCAATTTTCGAGATTGATTATTTTAGAAAAGAAGATCAGTTTATGTTGGACTTAGAATTAACAGATACTTCATTATTAGATATTTTACGGCAATATAGAGGAGTAATTGCTAGCTATTTTGATAATATCATTGAAATTGCCTTGGCCGATGAAAAGTTGGCAGAAGCATTAGCGATTAGTGAAGAAGAAGCGTTGGTCAAAATTAATCAAACAGTTGTGGATAATGATAATCAAATTTTATATTTTAATGAGCAATATATCCGTAGCGAATCCTACAAAGTAGCCATTCGTTCATATAATAAATAAAGGAGGTTTATGAAATGAGAAGGTTTTACATTGCTTCACATGGTGATTTTTCTAAGGGGATTAAACACTCGTTAGAAATGATTGCGGGACACTCTGCAGCTGCCATTCATACATATAGTCTGTATCCAGGTGAAAGTGCAGTTGATTTTTTTGGAGAGTTAAAAAAGAAAGCCGAACAAGCGCCAGAAGATGAATTTATCCTCATGGGTGATTTATTTGGTGCAAGTGTGGTTACAGCTATGATGGGGCTAACTGTACTTGAAAATGTAATCGTTTTCTCTGGCGTTAATTTGAATTTGGCACTAGAGCTTATGCTAGCAGGTTCAGAAAAATTAACAGATGAAAAGATTCAGGTAATTATTCGAAATGCACGACAAGGAATTCAACGCGTTCATATCGAAGAGATAGAAAATGATGATTTCTAGGAGGGGTATTAATGAAGAAAAAAGCTGATTTTTTAGAGCTGTTTGCTGTTGAAAAACCAATTATTGGGGTGATTCATTTAAAAGGTAAAACAGATCAAGAGATTCAAGAGCGAGCAAAAAAAGAGATTCAAATTTACAGTGAACATGGGATAGATGCAATTTTGATGGAGAACTATTATGGGGATTATGTTCAGCTAGAAAAAGCGCTCCAATATGTTACTTCATTAGATTTACCGATTCCTATTGGTGTAAATGTGTTAAATGTTGACCCATTAGGTTTTCATTTAGCCAATAAATATCATTTACAATTTTTACAGATTGATTCTGTGGTTGGTCATGTGAAACCGCGGGATGAAGCATCCTTACAAGCTTTTTTTGATTTATATCGTGCAAAAACAACAGCAAAATTAATTGGTGGCGTGCGCTTCAAATATCAACCAATGTTGTCTGAAAAATCAGTCGAAGAAGATTTGAAAATTGCACAGCAACGTTGTGATGCTATTGCAGTGACAGAAAATGCAACGGGTGAAGAGACATCAATAGAAAAGATTAAGTTGTTTAGAAAACAATTACCTGAGTTTCCGTTAATTGTCGCAGCGGGGTTAAATGACAAGAATGTGAAAGAACAATTGGCGATTTGCGATGCAGCAATTGTAGGGAGTAACTTCAAAGATACAAGAAAAGATACGGGAGATATTTATGCTCCTTATGTTGATTCGTTTATGAAAATTGTGAAAGAACTGAGAGGTGAATAAGGATGATTAAAATGACAAGAGTGGACCATCGGTTGATTCATGGTCAGGTCGGGTTTACTTGGACAAAATTTTTAGAAGCAGATTGTATTTTGATTGCTAGTAATACGTTGGTTGAGGATCCATTAAGAATGAGTGCTATGAAAATGGCAAAACCTTCAGGTGTTAAATTAGTTATGAAAACGATTGATGATTCAATTAAGGCGTTAAATTCTGGGGTGACAGATAAATATAAACTATTTATTTTATGTGAATCAGTTGCTGATATGTATCAATTGGTCAAAGAAGTGCCAACAATTAAGGAAGTTAATTTAGGTGGAATGAAAAATGGGGAAACGCGCAAACAAATTTCAAAAGCTGTTCATTTATCAGAAACCGACATTGCACAAATTAAAGAACTAACTAATGAAGGAATCGAATTAACCGTTCAATTAGTCCCTGACGATCAAAAGGTTGCTATAAACAAGTTATTAAATTAAATAAATAGGAGGGTCAAATAGATGGAAGTGACATTTATCAAGGTTCTATTAATGTTTTTAATTGCCTTTTTTGCCTACATGCATAGCTGGTTTGGTTCAACGATGTGGAACCGTCCAATTGTTGTCGCTCCGCTAGTAGGGTTAGCTTTAGGAGACTTAGATACGGGAATTAAGCTTGGCGCAACATTAGAGTTGGTATTTATGGGTGCGTTTCCTGTTGGCGCAAGTAATCCACCAGATTTTGTTTCAGGAACGATTATTGCAACAGCTTATGTAATTATGAGTGGGCAATCAATTTCTAGTGCGGTTGTTTTAGCTGTTCCAATCGCTACATTAGTACTTTTAATCGATAATCTTCAGATGACATTTTTACTTACAGGCGCTAGCCATTTAGCTGATAAGGAAGCAAAACGAGGCAATATTCAAGGGGTAGAGCGAATTCAACTAATTGCAGGAATTGGCAATAAAGTTTTGTTAGCTCTAATTGTGGCATTAGGCTTTTACTTAGGCGTGCCGTTTATTGAAAAGGTATTGTCTTATGTCCCAGACTTTATTACGCATGGATTAGATATTGCGGCAGGTATTATTCCAGCAATTGGTTTTGCGATGTTAGCAAGAATGATGGTAACAAAAAAGATGATTCCATTTCTATTATTAGGCTTTTTATTCGCTGCTTATTTAAAAATTTCAGTAGTGGGGATTGCTTTGTTTGGCATCGTGATTGTCCTACTATATATGAATATGAGTGATGGTCAAACAAAGGAGGCTGTTGTCGATGACAATGAATTCTAAAAACACAAAATCTGTCATTACTAAAAAAGATTTTTGGTCTGTATTTTTTCGCTCTTTAACGTTAGATGCATCATGGAATTATGAGCGGATGCAAAATTTAGCTTATGCTTATGCAATGGCTCCAATTATACGTAGGTTGTATAAAAATAATGAAGAGAAGAAAGCGGCCTTAGAACGACATTTAGAGTTTATGTCTGTCACCCCGCATATCTCTACCTTATTATTAGGAATTTCTGGAGCAATGGAAGAAGAAAATGCTAAAAATCATGAATTTAACTCAGCTAGTATTAATGCAGTGAAAACTAGTTTAATGGGACCAATGTCTGGGATTGGGGATTCTTTCTTTTGGGGGACCTTAAAAGTTATCGCAACAGGTGTAGCTATTTCATTGTCTAAACAAGGAAATATTTTTGGTCCGATTGCCTTTTTACTGATTATCAATATTCCGCATTTTGCTTTACGGTATATCTGTTTGGATAAAGGGTTTAAATTAGGTGCTAAATTTTTTAGTGATGTTGAAGATAGCGGCGTAATCGAAAAAGTTACCACAGCTGCCTCTATTTTAGGGTTAATGGTTATTGGTGGGATGACGGCTTCTAATGTCGTGTTTGAGTTAACTGCCAAAGTTGGCTCTGGAAAAATCGCCACGCCATTACAAGAATATATCGACCAAATCATGTTAGGTTTTTTCCCGGCTTTATTCTTCTTAGTTATTTACTGGTTATTAGGGAAAAAAGTGAAAACAACGACACTTTTAGTTGGGGTTATTCTATTATCTATTTTTTTGGCAGCATTAGGGATTGCCTAAAATTCAATAATTGTAAGTGCAACTTTCCACTTTTTTTGTTACTATAGGACAGGAGAGAATTTAGCTATCCAGCCTATAGCTTTCAAATTTAGGAGGAACAGAAATGATTTTTGCATATAACAAAGAACACGTTGGCGATGTCTTACTTGTCATCGTTGCGGACGATCAAGGTGCGGAAAACCAAGTAAAACGTGTCGGCGATGTGGCACGTGTAAGTTTAGTTGAGGCGCCAGAAACAGTGGTAGCTTGGAATATTTTCAATGCTTCAGCGCTTCTAGGTGACATTAATGGCACCGGCCAAGTGACTTTAACAGACGAACAAATCGAAAAAGTCAATACAGCGATTAAAGATGCGGGATTTTCAGAAACCCTTGAAAAAGACGACACCCCTAAAATTGTGGTTGGCTTTGTCAAATCATGTAAAAAACACCCAGATTCAGATCATTTATCTATCACACAAACAGAAGTAGACAACGGCGAAATCTTACAAATTGTTTGTGGCGCACCGAACATCAAAGCAGGACAAAAAGTAGTTGTGGCCAAACCAGGCGCAATGATGCCTGATGGTTTAATGATTTGGCCAGGGGTTTTACGTGGTGAAGAAAGTTTTGGAATGATTTGTTCAGCAAAAGAATTACGTTTACCAAATGCACCAGCTAAAAAAGGAATCTTAGAATTGCCTTTTGATGCAGAAGTTGGTTCTGCATTTGCGGTAGGAGAATAAAAGAAAGAAACGACCTGTTGTTTGAACAACAGGTCGTTTCTTTCTTTTATTGATTGCTGCGATTATTTTGTTGTGTTAAAGCTGATTTATCAATGGTTAAATCGATGGTTGCTTTCATTTCTTTAGAACCACGATAATAAGTCACTTCCATTTTGTCGCCAACTTTTTTCTTGTAAAGCGCGCTTTGTAAATCTGTAGTAGAGCTTACGTCTTGGCCGTCAACTTTCGTGATAACATCGTATTTTTCCAATCCAGCCTTTTCAGCAGGGGTCGCTGCTTCAACACCACGAACCACTACGCCAGTTTTTACAGAAGCTGGAATTTTTAAAATTTGTTCTTGTTGTTGTGAAGAGATACCTGTTAAATCAGACATCGTAATCCCGAGAGCTGGCCGCGTCACTTTACCATCTTTTTCTAATTGGTTGATAATGTTGACTACGTCATTACTTGGAATGGCAAAGCCCATCCCTTCAACGCTCACTTGACTAGTTGATTGCACAATTTTTACTGAGTTAATTCCAATGACTTGTCCTTCAATATTGATTAGTGGACCACCAGAGTTTCCTGGATTGATGGCAGCATCGGTTTGAATGGCATTAATATTGATGGTTTCACCAGACTCGTTTTTATTGGTAATATTTCTATTCACAGAAGAGATGATTCCTTGTGTGACAGAGTTAGCATAATCAGAGCCTAGAGGGGAACCAATCGCAATAGCAGGCTCACCGACTGTGATTTTACTAGAATTCCCAAACTCAGCGACTTGATCAACTTTGTCGGAAGAAATTTTAATCACGGCTAAATCCGTGTAAGCATCGGTTCCGACTAATTCGCCTTTCACTTTGGTACCATCAGATAAAACAACTTCCAATCCTTGCGCTTTATCTACGACGTGGTTATTTGTCACGACATAAGCCGTTTTACCATCTTTCTTATAAATAACCCCACTACCTTCACTGGCTGCTTCTAAATCGTTACCATTGTTGCCGGAAGAGTCTTGAGTACCTTCATTCCCACCGAACAATCCCCCAAAAGGATCATCTGCCGAAGAATTGTTGCTAGCACTTTGCATATTAATGACAGAAACCACAGAATTTTGAACTTTTTTCACGGCTTTTGTGACATCGCTAGACACATTGTAACTCACATTGCTGACTTTTGTGTCGCCGTGATTAGTGGACGTCGTCGTCGCCGCATTATTTCCGCCGTTGGGTGTGGGAATAATCCCAGAATAAGCGCCTCCTAGAATAAGGGCGCCACCAAGTAAGCCGCCAGCTAAACCAATCCCAAATTTTTGCAATAAACTTTTTTTATCTGAATTAGGTGTAACATCTTTTCGTTGCATAAAATAACCTCCCAATAAGTGCATCTGAATTTTCTATATTAAGTATATCTGTTTCCTACTCCTTTAGTCTATCGAATAGCTTTGAATTTTTTATGAACAACTTAAGGAAAAATTACAGAAAAAATACGAATGAAAAAGTTATACACAGAAAAATGTGAACAAATCGGGAATAACTCTGTGTATAGTTTTTAAGAAAGTTATCCACAGAATGTGGATAATGTGGACAAATCAGTGGCGAATATGTGTTTGTATTGAAAAAGCTGTTAAATAAAGTAATTTTTTAGTTTGTTCTGTGGATAACTCTGTGTATATGTGTATAAGTATGTGGAAACGTTGTGGAAAGTAGCCAAACTTCGTGCTAAAATAAGAAAGAAGAGAAAACGAGAAAGTAGTGGAATAGGTGAAAATTAAACTAGTAACAGTCGGAAAACTGAAAGAAAAATACCTGATTCAAGGCATTAATGAATATCTGAAACGTTTAAATAGCTATGCCAAGATGGAAATCATTGAAGTACCAGATGAAAAAGCCCCAGAAAAACTCAGTGACGCTGAAATGCTTCAAGTCAAAGAAAAAGAAGGGCAACGTATTTTGGGAAAAATTAATGACAACGAATATGTCTTTGTTTTAGCCATTAATGGCAAACAGTTATCTAGTGAAGAATTTTCAAAAGAAATTGAACAATTAGGGATTAGTGGCAAAAGTAATCTAACCTTTGTCATTGGTGGCTCCTTAGGTCTCAGTGATTCAGTCCTTCAGCGAAGTAACCAACAAATTTCTTTTGGCCGCTTGACTTATCCACATCAGTTAATGCGTTTGGTATTAGTTGAACAAATTTATCGCGGTTTTCGGATTATGAAAGGGGAACCGTATCATAAATAGGAAGTAGGCTGGTTGCTCAGTAATTTCTATGAATCAAGTCATTGCTTGAAAAACATATGAAGTAAAATATCTTTAGTCTGTTTGTCTGATAGAAAATAAAAAAATTCAATCAAACTGGATTGAGAGAAATGTTACCGTTCAAACAATAAATAAAAATGAGAGGAATGGCAAAAAACAATGGTCATTCCTCTCGTTTTTTCAAAAAAATTGTCCGATTGTTGTGCCTCAGAAACAGGTTCAGCACCCATGATTATTATTTTAAAATGAGAAAAAATTAAGGGATTATCATAAAAATCAATATTTTTAACGAGAAAAGTTGAATAAGCTCTTGAATGAAGAAAACGCTATTGACAGTAACCAAAAATTACCTTAAAGTGAAAGCGTAAACATGTATAATATTTCATGTGACTAGGGAAAACTAGGCATGAAAAGTCTGTCTGAAGTAATTACTTTAGGTTGTCTTTTCATGCCTAATTTTTATATAGAATACTTAGTAGAGGAGGAAGTTGATTAAATTATCAGAAAAAAGTGTTTGGAAAAGTCGGATTGGTTGCTTAAAAATAGAAAGATATGGGGAAAAATATGATTAAAAAAATAATAGTCGTTGTTGCTTTCATGCTTACAGGCTTCTCGCTAACTGCGATGAGTGCCTCTGCAGAAGAAATAACTGATTTATTTTTACAAAAAGAAGTGACATATTCTGGTGTGGAAGGAGGAAAAATTGGAGAGAATTGGAAATACCCTCAATTTGTTGGCGAAAAAGCTGTCGATGGCGATGAAACAACACGCTGGTCCGCTGATAAGCAAGATGAACAATGGTTAATTGTTGATTTGGGTGAAGTAAAAAACATTGGCGAACTCGTTTTACAGTTGCATGCAGAAAGTCCTGTGTATGAAATCTTAGTTTCAACAGATGGTGAAAGCTATCAATCTATCTTTAAAGAAGAGAATGGGCAAGGTGGCCAACCTACTAAAAAATATATTGATGGCAATAATGTACAAGCACGTTTTGTAAAATATCAGCAGATGAAAATGTGGCAACACACAAATAAGCAATTTTACAGTTCAAGTATTATTTCGTTTGAAGCATATGAAAAAAAACGACTGCCAGAAGCGATTAAACTTTTAACAGAGAACCTGACTATTAGTGAAAAAAGAAAGCAACAGCTAGCCTTTGAAGTGTCACCAGCTGGAGTAGATATTACAGAAGATCAGATTGAGTGGTCAAGTAGTGATCCTACTATTGTGACGGTTGACCAAACGGGTAATTTAACAGCAGTTAAGAGTGGTGAAGCGAAGGTAACAGTCAAAATTAAAGGAACAGAAATTAGTGATACAATTCCTGTGACTGTTGTAGCAGAAAATAAACAATATGCGGAAATGCGAGCAAAATGGAAAATGCGATTGTTAGGTACAACGCAGTATGATAACGATGCAGATGTGCAACAGTATCGTGCCCAGATTGCTACGGAGAGTTTAGCATTGTGGCAAACGCTTAATCAAGCAGTAGATCGTGGGTATCTGTGGGAACGAAAACCATCGGATACAGTGTCTGCTGATTACACGACTCAATTTACCAATATTAAAAAATTAGCGTTAGGCTACTATGAACCATCAAGTGAGCTTTTTGAAAAATCGGAAGTTTATGATGCGATTGTTAAAGGCATTGAATTTATGATTGATACAAAAAAATACAATGGAACGTATTACACAGGTAATTGGTGGGATTGGCAAATTGGTTCCGCGCAGCCGCTAACAGATACATTGATTTTATTACATGATGACCTATTGAATACAGATGCAGAAAAATTAAATAAATTTACTGCTCCGCTGATGCTGTATGCAAAAGATCCAAACATACAATGGCCAATTTATCGTGCAACAGGGGCTAACTTAACAGATATTTCAATCACCGTTTTAGGTACTGGACTTTTGTTAGAAGATAATCAACGCCTAGTACAAGTACAAGAAGCTGTTCCGTCCGTTTTAAAAAGTGTTTCCTCTGGTGATGGCTTATATCCTGATGGTTCCTTGATTCAACATGGTTATTTTCCGTACAACGGCAGTTACGGGAATGAGTTGCTAAAAGGGTTTGGACGAATTCAGACTATTTTACAAGGTTCCGACTGGGAGATGAATGACCCTAACATTAGTAATTTATTTAATGTTGTTGATAAAGGTTACTTACAATTGATGGTAAATGGAAAAATGCCATCGATGGTTTCTGGTAGAAGTATTTCCAGAGCGCCAGAAACGAATCCTTTTACTACAGAGTTTGAATCGGGTAAAGAAACAATAGCTAATTTAACCTTAATTGCAAAATTTGCACCAGAAAATTTAAGAAATGACATTTATACATCTATCCAAACATGGCTTCAACAAAGTGGGTCATACTATCATTTCTTTAAAAAACCAAGAGATTTTGAAGCGTTAATTGACTTGAAAAATGTGGTGAATAGTGCGTCACCTGCCCAAGCGACACCAATGCAATCTTTAAATGTATATGGTTCGATGGATCGAGTCCTACAGAAAAATAACGAATATGCGGTGGGTATCAGTATGTATTCACAACGTGTCGGAAACTATGAATTTGGGAATACGGAAAATAAAAAAGGCTGGCATACAGCAGACGGCATGCTTTATTTATACAATCAAGACTTTGCTCAGTTTGATGAAGGATATTGGGCAACGGTTGATCCATATCGATTACCAGGAACGACAGTTGATACAAGAGAATTGGCAAATGGTGCTTATACAGGGAAACGCAGTCCCCAGTCATGGGTAGGTGGCTCAAATAATGGACAGGTTGCCTCTATAGGAATGTTTTTAGATAAAAGTAATGAAGGAATGAACTTAGTTGCTAAAAAATCTTGGTTCTTATTAGATGGTCAAATCATTAATTTGGGAAGTGGCATTACTGGTACGACAGATGCTTCGATTGAAACAATCCTCGATAATCGGATGATTCATCCACAGGAAGTGAAGCTTAACCAAGGTTCAGACAAAGATAATTCTTGGATTAGTTTAAGCGCAGCGAATCCATTGAATAACATTGGCTATGTTTTTCCTAATTCAATGAATACGCTTGATGTTCAAATAGAAGAACGCTCTGGTCGCTACGGAGATATTAACGAATACTTTGTTAATGATAAAACCTATACAAATACATTTGCTAAAATTAGTAAAAATTATGGCAAGACTGTTGAAAATGGTACTTACGAATATTTAACAGTGGTTGGGAAAACGAATGAAGAAATCGCAGCTCTTTCTAAAAACAAAGGCTATACTGTTCTAGAAAATACAGCAAACTTACAAGCCATTGAAGCAGGTAATTATGTCATGATGAATACATGGAATAATGACCAAGAAATTGCAGGACTGTATGCGTATGATCCAATGTCGGTTATTTCAGAAAAGATTGATAACGGTGTTTATCGCTTAACTCTTGCGAATCCTTTACAAAATAATGCATCCGTTTCTATTGAATTTGATAAGGGCATTCTTGAAGTAGCCGCAGCGGACCCAGAAATTTCTGTTGACCAAAATATTATCACTTTAAATAGTGCGGGGTTAAATGACAGCTCGCGTTCAATCACAGTTAAAACAACTCCTGAAGTAACGAAAGAAGCGTTAGAAAAATTAATTCAGGAACAAAAAGAACACCAAGAAAAAGATTACACCGCAAGCAGCTGGAAAGTCTACAGCGAAGCATTGAAACAAGCACAAACTGTGGCAGATCAAACAACAGCGACACAAGCAGAAGTAGACCAAGCAGAAGCAAAACTACGTTCGGCGGTGAAGCAATTGGTAAAAGTGCCAACTAAAGAAGTAGATAAAACCAACTTGTTGAAAATCATCAAAGAAAACGAGAAACACCAAGAAAAAGACTACACCGCAAGTAGCTGGAAAGCCTACAGCGAAGCACTGAAACAAGCGCAAACTGTGGCAGATCAAACAACAGCGACACAAGCAGAAGTAGACCAAGCAGAAGCAAAACTACGTTCGGCGGTGAAGCAATTGGTAAAAGTGCCAACTAAAGAAGTAGATAAAACCAACTTGTTGAAAATCATCAAAGAAAACGAGAAACACCAAGAAAAAGACTACACCGCAAGCAGCTGGAAAGTCTACAGCGAAGCATTGAAACAAGCACAAACTGTGGCAGATCAAACAACAGCGACACAAGCAGAAGTAGACCAAGCAGAAGCAAAACTACGTTCGGCGGTGAAGCAATTGGTAAAAGTGCCAACTAAAGAAGTAGATAAAACCAACTTGTTGAAAATCATCAAAGAAAACGAGAAACACCAAGAAAAAGACTACACCGCAAGTAGCTGGAAAGCCTACAGCGAAGCATTGAAGCAAGCACAAACTGTGGCAGATCAAACAACAGCAACGCAAGCAGAAGTAGACCAAGCAGAAGCAGAACTACGTTCGGCAGTGAAGCAATTAACATTGAAAAATAGTGGGGAAAATAAAAAGGAGCAAAAAAATGGGGGGAATAATGGACACTTAAATACTAGTACAGGAGTTGATCAAACTGGTACGAAACAAGTTAAGCCATCAAGCCAAGGTGGTTTCAGAAAAGCTAGCCAATTTTTACCGAGCACAGGAGAAAAGAAATCGATCGCGCTTGTGATTATTGGTCTTCTAGTTATCGCCAGTGGGTGTCTTTTAGTTTTTCGTAAAAGTAAATCGAAGAAGTAAAAAATTACGGATTCACTAAAAACATAATAAAAAAGCAGACTTCCATACAAGAAGTCTGCTTTTTCATTAATTACTCCGCTTCCGCATTTTGCAAGTCAGCGACATCAGTCAGATAAGTGGCTTCATCCAACAAATCTTCCGAATGTGCAACATAAATCGCAGTGGCGCTATCACCAACCACGTTTAGGCTAGTAACGAGCATTTCGATTGGACGATTAATGGCTAAAATCAATGAATACGTCGCAATCGCAATCTCATTGTTATAGTTTAAACCAGTTAAAATAGTGAAAAGGATAATCCCGCCAGCGCCAGGTGCCGCCGGTGTACCAATGGATGACATTAAAGCTAAAATGGCAATCAAGGCAATATTAGCTGGTGTCACTTCATAACCAGCTACGCCCGCCACAAAAATAGCCGCAATTACTTGCATAATCGCTGTGCCGTTCATATTAATAGTCATTCCTAACGGCAAGACAAAGGCGGCAACATCGCTGTCGACACCTAACTCTTCAACCGTTGTTTTTGTATTTAACGGTAAAGTGGCTGCCGAAGAAGAAGTAGAAAATCCAAAGACCACAACTTTCATAATCTTTTTAATAAAAGGAATAGGATTTAATTTTGTCGCAAATAAGATAAATAATGGGTAACCGATCATCAAAAAGGCTAAGAGCGTCGCTGTCGTTGTTACGACGTAGACTAACGCTGGTTTTAAATAATCAATCCCGTAAGAAGCAAACGTCCGAACTAACAACATAAAGACGGCGATAGGAGCAAATTTAGTAATTACAAAGGTTAAAAATAACGTGACCATCGCATTGACTTCTTCAATTAATTTTTTGAAAACACGAATTTTATCCCCTAATGCATTAATACATAAACCAGTAATCACTGCCAACACAACAACGGCTAAAATTGCACCATTGTCGCTAAATGCAGAACCGATATTTTTCGTGACAGCATTGACAATCACCATTAATGGGTTGCCGCTCGTACTTACTTCGACAGGAGCTAGCGTTTCAGATAACGACACATTAAAAGCGCCAGTTAAATATACGCTATAGCCCACAATTCCAGCCGTTAATAGCGCAATCAGTGACATCGACAAAAAGCCAAAAATCGTTTTATAAGAAATTCGTCCTAATTTTTGCGTATCGGTAATATGACAAATGGCTAAAGTAATTGAAGTAAAGACCATCGGAACAATCACTAATTGTAGGCCATTGATAAATAGTTGACCAATAATATAGAAAAGCCCAATCGCAGATTGTCCTTTTTCAGGATCTGAAATATCTTGGAAAAGAATCTGATTGATTGTCTGCCACACAGCGCCTTGATTGCTGCGAATAAGGTGCTCTCTTAAAAATAAAAAGCCGAGCCCAACGATTAATCCTCCCACCAATGAAATCACCATTTTTTTGGTAAATGAGATACCTTTCACTTCACGTTTTTTCTTTTCCACTTTGTTGCCTCCCAAATAAATTGATTAAGCACCGCGCAAAAAAAGCCTTGCACACAAAAAAAAGGGCAAGACATCTCGTATCATTCACTATACAAAAATACAGAATTTTACAGAACTTTGCCTTGTTAGCCTCTCGGACTATCTTAAAGGTACTTTTCCACATACTAAGGGAAACTACGAGAATTGTCAATTCTTTTTTACTTAGGGGGGTGTTATTTTTGAAGAAAGAAAGTGATCTTTACCCTTTCCGCAGATACCGCAGCCAAAAAAGAACTACAACGGATTCTTTTGCAGTATAATAGAAAATAGAAACGAAAGAACAGGCACCAACACAAAGGAGGTATTTTTATGAAAGTCACTCAACTTTCTAGTGAAACCCTTGACCGAGCGCACGAACGTTTTGAAGAAACACTTGCGCAAATGACCGTTGCCGAAGCAAACACGATGCCCGCACCATTAATTAAGTCTGTTACTTGGCTAATGTGGCACACAGCCAGAGAATTAGACCTACAAATTTCCGCACTTAATCATAGTGAGCCGTTATGGCTTAGCCAACACTGGACAGAAAAATTTGCCTTGGATTTGCCAGATGAAACAGAAGACTGGCATCACACACCAGAAGAAGCGGCGAAAGTCGTGGTGGCAGAAAAGCAATTGCTTAGTGACTATTTGGCTGCTAGTGTGGCACTTACCAAAAGCTATTTAGACCAAATCAAAGAAGAACAATTGTCAGACGTGATTGATAAAAATTGGACCCCGCCGGTGACTAGACAAGTCCGTTTAGTTTCAGCGATTGATGATGCAGTGATGCATTCTGGGCAAGCCGTTTATACACGAAGATTAGTCATTGGAAAATGATAAATAAGCAAAAACAAAAATGCTTCTGCTTAAGCAGGAGCATTTTTTATTGAGAGAAAAATACATAAAAATAATGAACGAAGAACTGTCCACTTTTTCCCTAGTTGAAACGTTGTATAAGTGAAAGGAGAAATCAGATGAAAAAGGAGGCAAATTTTGACGAAGTACTATTTTCTTTGGGGCAAGAAGTCATCCAAGTCTTGATTCGCCGAGGAGCAAGTCTTGAAGATGCACAAGATGCAGTGTCGCAAACGTATACAACGATTTTTTCAATATTACCTGAAATTACATCAGAAAATCTACGCCCGTGGTTTTTCCGAGTAACATTTAATTACTACATTACGATGTATCGAAAAAAGAAACGAGAACGCACTTTTGTGGCAAACAGCCATCCTGTGCAATCAATAGAAAAAATGGAAGGGCAAGAGTTATTATTATTGATCGATTCCTTAAAAGATGAGGAACAAGAACTAGTACTTTTGAAATATTATTATCAATTATCGTATGCCGAGATTGCGTTGATTTTAGAATTATCTGTTGAAAATGTTCGCAAAAAATTGTATCGCACACGTCAAAAATTAAAAAAAGAACTGGAGGAATAGAAGTGGATTTAAAAAAAAGTATTCGTAAAGCGAAAAGAAAACAATTTATCGTGATTGGTGCCATAACCGTTGTTAGTTTTGCCGTATTGTTTGTCGGTTTTTTTGTGGGAATGGATAAACTTTCGACGAAAAACTATCATACCCTACTAGAAGTAATTAATGATCAAGAAATGATTGCTTCACCAAACACTCAATTAGATTCCCAAGTAATTGCTAATAGTTCGCCTTTTGGGGGCGAAGTTGTAACTAATCGTTCAAAAAATATTGATGGTTACACGGTGGAGTGGAGTAATTTACGTAGCAGATATAGCTTTTTCAGAAATTCGATTGACTGGAATGAAGTCTATCCTGGTAGCTATTATTCTTCTAAGAATTTTTATGAATACAACCGACAAACCAAGCAGAAAGTAGCATCTTTTTATAACCCAGCGATTACCAATTACTATGGTGGTATCAAAAACGAATTAAGTGAATTAGATAAAATGGAAAACCAAGTAGCGGAAGTGGCGATTTCTTTTGATAAACCTTATCCATATGAAGAAGTCCGCAAAATGTTACCGAGCAATGTCAACTTAGTTTGGCTCTATGTTTACTCCGAAACGGTTAATGAAAAAGAGGGTCCTTCTGGTACGCTGCCTTATGGTTTTCAATTAAGCATGGACGATCAAAACGAAATATTTGATCCTGAAAACGACAAGCAACACTTTTTTGAAACCTTAGAAAAATCCCCCATGTTTGCTGACAACCAAGAAGGCCAAAAGTTTATCCAACAAAATAAAAATAAAAAAGTCGAAAAATTACCTATTTGGGGAGTCATGCTCACCGGACAAACCAAAAATTTCAAAGCCTTACAAAATGAACCTTTTGTTCGTGGGGCTTCAATTGGCGTGACCGCACCTATCGTTCCTTATATTCAGCCAGAGAAATAAACATTCTTCCAAACTCTAAGCCTTCCGACTGATTTTGCTTCAACGATATTGTCAGTAAAAATAGAAAACGTTATAATAGAATGGATCACAGGAAGTGCTTCTACAATGCGTGGGAGCACTTTTTTTACTTATCTATGAGGAGGGCAAGTGAATGTTTTTTAATTTTATTGGGTTAACGTTATTTTTTGGTATCGGGATCTTAGTTGCGAATGGCGCCAAAATTGTAGCGAATAAAGGGAAAAAGAGTAAGGGGACAATTCTATTAATGGCGATTGAATTGCTCTTGTTAGGTATCTTTTTATTTGTGACTTTGCCAAGTAAAAATCTTTCAACCGTGTTATGGATTAATCTGATTGGCGCAGTGATTGCTAGTGGGGTGTTATTAAGTACACGCTTAGCTAGTAAAGTAGAAGTTCCTGGTATCCAAAAGGGCCGCAAAGAAGTAGGGAAGAATACCAACAAAACGGCTAACAAAGACTGGTCTGGCAAAATTTTGGGTGTTGCCGTTTTGGCAATGATTTTGTTGACTATTGTCAGTAGTATTACCAGAATCTCTTCTATTGATGAAATTTATCAAACGATTCCTTTAAAAACGGAAGAAAAAGCTGAAGTTTTAACTTCGGCGAAAGAAACACCCATTGCGATTGCACCACAAACGGCGAAACGAAAAATGTTACAGAAATTTTCTGTCATTCCCAATTCCAATATGTTTACTTTGGATGGTATAACGGCACAAGTTGTCAATGGCGAGTATGTTTATGTAGCAACAGTCGAATTTAATGGCTTCTTTAAATGGCTAAAACTGGGGGAAGTACCTGGCTATTTCATCATTAGTGCGACAGATATCAACGCACAGCCAGAATTTGTAGAAAAACCAATTGTTTATACTCCTTCAGCTTACTTTGGCAAAGATGCCGCACGAAAAATTTATTCCGCTTATCCAGGTTATGCAGCAACTGGCACAATCAATTTAGAGCTGGACGACCAAGGGAATCCTTACTATATTCAAACGCTTTACAAAGAGTATGGGGTTTCTGGTCGCATGCACTATAATGAATTTAAAACGGCGGTATTAAATGCTACAACAGGAGAAGTTAACGTTTATGACAGTCAAAAAGCCCCAAGTTTCGTTGATGCGCCGATTACTAGCTCAGCGGCGAATAGCTTAAATGAATTCTTTGGTCGTTACAGTCAAGGCTGGTGGAACCAGACAATGTTTGGTGCCAAAAAAGATGTCAAAATTCCAACTGAAAATGGTATTTATGCATCAGGACAAATTACGCCGATGATGAACAAGGAAGGGAACCAGTTGCTTTATTTTACGGACTTTACAAGTAGTGAAAAAGACCAAGATTCCGCTTTAGGTTACTCCTTAATCAATGCCCGAACAGGTCAAGTTACGTATTATCGTGATACTAAAGTCGGCATTATGGATAGTGATGGCGCCATTTCTATCGCCTCAAAAATTTATCCAGAAAAGAAATGGAAAGCTAGTATGCCAGTCCTTTATAACATTGATGGCGTGCCAACGTGGATTGTTTCGTTAATGGACAGTAAAGGGATTTTCAAAAAATATGTCTATATAAACGCCGTAGATAATGATATTGTGATTGATGCAGACACGGCACAAGGCGCATTAGACGCTTATCGAATTGAGTTAGTAACCAAAGGAAGCAACAATGAAAATACAGACAAAGCCAACTTGAAAACGATGCAAGGTAAAGTAGCTCGTGTCTCAGTAGTAGCTGGAGAAGCGCAAACGGTAGTTTCATTTTTACTAGAAGATGAAAAAACCATTTTTAGCGTAACGACTAATAACAGTCCGCTGGCGCTATTCTTAAAAGAGGGCGACCAAGTGACATTTAAAGCCGTAGTGACTGAAAATGCTAAAGCAGCGAATGTTGAAGAATTGAAAATTGCAGGATTAAACTAAATAAAACACCTCTTTTCTATAGAAAAGAGGTGTTTTATTCTTGGAAAAGAAGAAAAATCCACTTATTTCTGCTATGATAAGAGAGAAAAAGAATACGAAGGAGCTTCGCCCATGCGCAACATAAAATTAACCATTGAATACGATGGTAAAAGATACTCAGGTTGGCAACGACTAGGTAATTCAGAGAAAACGATTCAAGGGAAAATTGAAAGTATTTTAAAACAAATGACGGGTGAACCGATTGAAATTATTGGCTCAGGCAGAACGGATGCCGGCACACATGCACGTGGTCAAGTAGCGAATTTTAAAACGACTAGTTCACTAACAACAACCGAAATGTTATCCTTTTTAAATCGATATTTACCTGGCGATATTGTTGTTAAAGAAGTTACAGAAATGCCTGAACGTTTTCATGCACGGTATAACGCCACAGGCAAACAATACAGCTACTATGTTTGGAATAGCCCAATTCCTAATGCCTTTGAACGGTATCATAGTTTTCACTTTCCCAAAGCGTTGGATCAAGAAAAAATGGAACAAGCTTGCCAAAAATTAATAGGGACCCATGATTTTATTGGTTTTTCAGCATTGAAAAAAACCAAAAAATCGACTACTCGAACGATTGAAAAGATTACGATTGAAAGAAACGGCGAAATGTTACAGTTCACTTTTGTGGGCAATGGTTTCTTGCATAAAATGGTCCGCATCCTCGTTGGGACACTTTTAGAAATTGGTGCAGGCACCAAAGAATTAGCGATAATTGATGAATTGTTCGCAACAAAAGTCCGAGAAGGCGCAGGTGAAACGGCTCCTGCACAAGGGTTGTTTTTAGATGAAGTGTATTATAAATAACAAAAAAATAAATTTTCTTTAACCACACCAATTAAAAAGTTGAACTTTATCTAAAAAGTGCTAACGTTAAGAAGAGATTAACAATAGAAAGAGGTCATTTTTTTGCTATCTTTACTTATTTCTGTCAAAAAACTATTTTCATCTTTTTTAGGTATCTTAAAAAAAGAAGACACTCGTGCCTTGTTCTTTTTACTGGCAACCACGTTGTTGAGTGGGACTATTTTTTATTCAACAGTGGAAAAATTGTCGCCATTAGATTCGTTATATTTAAGTTTCATGACGTTAACCACGATTGGTTATGGAGATGTTCATCCAGTTACTGACTTGGGAAAAATTTTCACTATGGTTTATGCTACAGTAGGCTTGGGGATTATGGCTATGTTTATTTCGGTCGTAGCAAAATCCTACTTGTATTCTAAACAAAGTCATCACCACCATCACCATAAAAACAAAGAACATTCAGCGGAAAAGTCTTCAGAAAAATAGACGAAATTGATGAGTTGACCAAGTGTTTCTCGAAAAATGAAAGTTTTTTGAGAAACACTCTTTTTTTATCTTAATAATTATGGTAGTATGTCCCAAACTGTATTTTATTTTAAAGGAGCGTGAAGTGAATGGTCAAAGCGATTCGGAAATTATCGTTAATTCAAAAAATCATGATAGGGATTGTGATTGGAACCACCTTGGGTTTCTTGGTGCCAGAATGGACCTTCATCAGCGTTCTTGGTGAATTGTTTGTGGGCGCCTTAAAAGCAATTGCGCCGATTTTAGTTTTTGTCTTAATTATTGCGTCGCTAGCCCAACAAAAGGCTGGGGCGAAAACATATGTTGGATCAATTTTAGTTGTGTATCTGTTAGCGACATTTTTGGCAGCTGTTGTTGCCGTGACGGCAAGCTATCTGTTTCCCGTTAAGATTGTCTTGGAGGCGGCGCAGGAAGCGCAAGCAGCCCCAACGCAACTTAGTGATGTTTTAAGCAATGTGTTAACAAGCGTTGTCCAAAATCCGATTCAAGCGATGATTGAAGGCAATTATTTATCTGTTTTATTTTGGTCCTCATTAATCGGCATTGGGTTACGCCAAAGTTCGGTCGCTACCAAGGATGTGATTGCCAATCTTTCGACAGGGATTACCACGGTCGTTCAAATGATTATCGGCATTGCGCCAATTGGGATTCTGGGATTGGTGTTTCATTCGGTGGCAACCACAGGCATTGCAGGGTTAGCTAAGTATGGCCAGTTATTATTATTGTTAATTGGTACGATGGCCGTGGTTGCTTTAGTCGTTTATCCAGCGATTGTTTTTTGGAATATTCGGCAAAATCCGTATCCGTTAGTCTTTTTTGTATTAAAGGAAAGTGCGATTCCCGCATTCTTTACACGCAGTTCTGCGGCCAATATTCCCATTAATATGGAATTGGCGAAAGCAATGGATTTAAATGAAGAATCTTATGCGGTCTCTATTCCGCTGGGCGCAACGATTAATATGGGCGGCGCAGCCATTACGATTACCATTATGACATTGGCGGCAGTCCACACATTAGGCATGTCCGTGCCAATCTATTTAGCATTATTGTTGAGTATCATCGCCGCTGTTTCTGCTTGTGGGGCTTCAGGAATTGCTGGTGGTTCCTTGTTGTTAATTCCGCTTGCATGTAGTTTGTTTGGCATTTCCAATGATATTGCCATGCAAGTCGTCGGCGTTGGCTTTATCGTCGGCGTAGTCCAAGATTCCATTGAAACAGCGTTGAACTCTTCTAGTGACTTGTTGTTTACCACCTCAGTTGAGTTAGCAGACCGACGTAAAAATGGTGAAATCATTGATGTTAAAGCGTTAATTGGCAAAAGTCAATTGGTGGTCGAACAAGAAAATATTTAAAAGAAAGGAACAACCCGCTAAAATGTGGGTTGTTCTTTTCTTTAATAATCTCGGCCCCATTTTTTTCAGGGGCCACTGAAATTATCGACCATTTTGTGAAGAAAATCCTCTCTATAATAAAGGTATCAAGTAAATAGGAGGTACACGAAATGAAATGGTATCAACTTTCCTCAACAAAAGTAATCGAGCAGACTAAGACGAAGCAAACGGGTCTTTCTAGCGAAGAACGTCAGCAACGTTTACAAACGAATGGTCCAAATAAAATTGAAGAAAAACAACAACTGAAAACGTGGCAAAAGCTAGCCAAACATTTTACAGATTTACTAATGGTGGTCTTACTCGCTGCCGCAATTCTAAAATTTGCCACAGGCGAAGTGGTCGAAGGAAGTATCATTTTTCTAGTGGTGCTTGTCAATGGCTTTGTCGGTTATTGGCAAGAGCGTAAAGCAGAAGAATCATTAGACGGCCTGAAACAGATGATGGGCCAAGAGGCAGTCGTTCTAATTGATGGACAAAAAACAACCGTTTCTTCTGAAACATTGGTTCTGGGAGATGTAGTCACGTTACAAGCTGGCGATGTAGTCCCAGCAGATTTGCGCTTATTTGATGTTCATAATCTGATGATTGAAGAATCAATTTTGACAGGCGAATCAGAAGCCGTGGAGAAAATTACCGGTTCCTTGAATGAAGAATTGCCAACAGGCGATCAAAAGAATTTGGCTTTTTCAGGAACTCTTGTCCAAGCGGGCTCAGCCTTAGGCGTTGTAGTAGAAACAGGAGATTCCACTGAAGTTGGAAAAATTAATCACGCGTTGCAGTCAGTAGATCAAAAAACAACGCCGCTCGTGCGGAAAATGCACCAATTAAACAAGCAAATTTTCCAAGGGATTATGGTCTTGATCGTGTTTCTGATTTTCTTTACCACTTTTCGTCATGGCATGGAATGGAGCCTCTTATTTTCTGCGATGATTGCATTAATTGTAGCAATGATTCCAGAAGGCTTACCTGCTGTGTTAACGATGATTTTATCGATGGGTGTTCATGAGATGGCTAGAGAAAATGCGATTATTAAAGGCATGCCTTCCGTTGAAACATTAGGCTCAATGACAGTTATCTGTTCAGATAAAACAGGAACGCTAACTAAAAATGAAATGACGGTAATGGATGTAGTGACTGAAGAAATGACCATTGTCAAAGAGATTATGGCCAACTGTCAAGAATTGAAATTACAAGACCAACAAAAAATCGCCGACTTGCAGGGGAATCCTACCGAGTTAGCTTTACTACAATATGTTGATCAGGATCAACTGTCTTTACGCCCTGTAGAAAAGAAAATTCCGTTTAGTTCAAGTTATAAATACATGGCCACTCGCCATCCGCAAGCAGAAGGTTCAATTATTTATGTCAAAGGTGCGCCAGAAGTATTGTTACAACTTTCTATGTTATCTGATAATCAAAAAGGTGCTTGGCAAGCACAAGCTGCGCAATTAGCGCAAAAAGGACAACGGGTATTAGGTTTCGCTTATAAGACAGTTACGTCACAACAGGAACTGACACATGAAACATTGTCAGGATTGACGTTTGCTGGACTGGCAGGCATCATCGATCCGCCAAAAGAAAGTGCCATTCAAGCCGTCAAAGAATCTCAAGAAGCAGGTATTTCCGTCAAAATGATTACCGGAGACCATAAAGATACAGCGCAAGCCATTGGCGAGCAAGTTGGTTTAAAGCATACGAAAAAAGTCCTTGAAGGATTAGAAATTGATGCTATGTCAGATGAAGAATTAGCTCAGCACGTTCAAAAAGTCGATGTATTTGCACGAACGACGCCAGAACATAAATTACGAATTGTCACGGCTTTACAAAACAATGGTGAAATTGTCGGGATGACCGGCGATGGCGTGAACGATGCGCCAGCACTAAAGAAAGCTGATGTCGGAATTGCCATGGGAATTAAAGGAAGTGAAGTAACCAAACAAGCCGCAGATATGGTTTTGGCAGATGATAATTTCCATACGATTGCTAAAGCCGTGAAAGAAGGACGCCGCATTTTTGATAACTTGAAAAAGACGATTACCTTCTTCTTGCCAACCTCTTTAGCACAAGGTTTAATTGTTGTCTGGGCGCTTTTAATGAATCATCCTCTACCGCTGACACCTGTCCAGATATTATGGGTAAACATGGTAACTACGATTACTTTGTCTTATGCATTAGGTTTTGAAAAAGCGAGTGCTGATACCATGAAACGACCACCAAGAGATGTCAATGAAGGCATTTTAACAAAGTACAGTATTTTTAGAATCGTCTATGTGTCGGTACTCATTATGGTACCAGGTTACCTCATGGCGTTACAATTTGAGGGCCAAGCCTTACAGCAAACGTTCCTCTTACAAAGTATCGTCTTAGCGCAAGCAGCGTATATGATCAACTGTCGTAAGTTGGTTGATCCGTCGTTAAGCACAGGCTTTTTCCAAAATAAAGTGTTGTTTGCTTCATTAGGAATCCTCTTTTTACTACAAGCGCTAGTAGTTTACTGGCCAGTAGCGCAGCAATTAATTGGCACAACTTCTTTAAATGGCCTTCAATTAGCAATGATTTTCGTCCATGTTGTGAGTCTGTTTTTCCTTGTTGAAGGGGAAAAATATATAACCAAACGATTCATGACGAAAGAAAGCCAAAAAACTAGCGAATGTCCTCGCTAGTTCCTTTAAAAATAAGAATGAAGAGTGAGCTCTGCTAGTCGGCGGAGTTCATTTTTTGTTGGAATTAAAGAGAGATAAAAGACAGGAAGATCAAGATGATCCAAGGGAAAATTGGAAATGATTATGTCGGCTTCATTTAACGTCAACTGGCTTAGTTCCACATATTCAATAGCTTGTAATTTCACACGAGTACCTAAATAAGCAGCTAATTCTTGTTGTAAAAAAGCTTTCCAAGCAGGTTCCCCTTGAAAGAGGAAATAGGCAGTCATCGTTTGCGCCTGAATGGAATAAATGGCTTGTTTTTCTAACAAAGAAGCCAAACTAAGAAAATAAGTCGGTTCTTCAATCGTGGTGTAGCGAGATAAAATCTCCAAAAGTTCTTGGTTGCTCTTTGATAACGCAAGGTCCTCCGCGGCTTGTTCGGTCATTAATTCTTGATATTCCAATTGAAATTGCTCAGAAAGTGTTGGGGACTCGGTATATTTAATGAATAACAATAACAGATTATCCAATAAATTTGTTTGGATTAAATCAGGCCGGGCTTCTTCAGTGGACAAATTAGTGACAAACTGCTGTAATGATTTTCGCAGCTGACTGTAATGAGTGTGGAGCGCAGAAGCCAACGTTTCGCCATAGACATTATCGTAATTCCAGCTTTCTAAGAAACAAAAGAAGGCGAAAAAACTTTCTTCTCCTTGCAAATAGATACCTTCAGAAGCATAAAGCTTTGCCAAGGACGGTTGATAAAGTTGAAACAAGACATCTTTTGAGTCAAAAGAAAATTGACTCACTCGGCAATTGGCTTTGTTGCGAATCGTGTTAATAAAAAACCAACAAGCGCCAAAAATTTCTTCCGTTTCCACCGTCAACTCACTACTGTAAACTTGTTTCAAAAATTGGAAATAATGCTCCTCATGAATCGAATAATCGTCAAAAAAATAATTATTATGAGTAAAAGGCACCAACAAACGATGATAAAAAATCCGAATATTGCTTTCTGCCCCGATTAGCTGAATGGTCATCGTGGTTAGTTGAATCGTTAAATGAAAATCACGTAAGGCCTGATTCATTTTTTTGATATGTCGCTTCAAAGTTTCATAAGAAACACCACTAGTGCTCAAAAAAGAAGTTGTCACTAACTCTTTCGTAAATAGTAGCTCTTTTAATAGCTGAATACTAATGGATTGAGGTAAAAATAATGACCAAAGCTCATTGGTTTGCGCATTCCCCTGATTGCGTAACCGAATACCACTGCTATCGGTTTCAATGGACCAGTCGGCGGGTAATTGACTGCGAATATACTGTAAATCCGAAAAAACGGTTCGCTCTGTCGTTTGGATTTGCGCGGCTAAACGCTTGGCTGTCAGCTGGGGAACATTTAACAACTGTTCCAACAAACGAATTTGCCGAAGCAAATCTTTTTCCGTTATCACACGTTTTAACATGGAGTACATGGCAAAACCTCCTTTTGCTTAAGAATACGGATAAAAAGGGGATTGGTCAATTAAAAAAAGAAGCGAATCGTCATTCGCTTCTTTTTATTCACTATACAAAAATATCAAATGTATGCAAAACGGCTGACAATAAAATGGTTACAACAGCCATTCCTGATACAAAGCCGACAGCACCAGGAACAAACGGAGGTAATCGTTTAGCAATATAGTTACCGACAGGAGCCGCACTGATTCCTGCTAAAACGGCGATGGCCAGAGAAAGCCAAAAGCCACCACCCGTCATTAAAATCACACCAGGAACAATACTGACCAGTGGCATAAACGTTGGATACCAACCTTCTTCAGCGAAATGTTTTCGATAAAGAAAAACACCAACAGCCGAAGCAATCATTTGTCCCATTAAAATGTCAGGAACCAAGCCAGAACCATTTGTAATATGATTAATATTGACAAACCAATCTGTTAAAACGCCTAGAATTACCAAACCTCCAACTAACTCATTTCCATAAAACCAAGCTTCGGAGAAGTCAGCAAAAGTGCGTCGTATTGACCATTGAAAGGTTTGCGTATTTTCAATTTTAGGTTGTTTTTGCCGCTTCTGAGCGATTGGTGCAACAGAAGGAACCATCCAAGGAAGTTGATGACAGATGGCTGAAACAATCCAGCCAACAAAAGCCATTGTGGTAACGTTGGAAACTGTCCCAGGTACATTTAAAAGGGGCATCAATTGCGCATTCAGCCAATTGGCAAACGGAAAGGTGAAAAGCGCACTCAACAGAGAAATCGTTCCTAATTTTTTCCAGCCAGGACCATAAACGAGCGTTAAAGCTGGCGGCGTGCCGACAACCACAATAAACGTTGGTAACCACAACACTTCTTTTGTAAAAAAGCGTGTAAAATCAAAAACATAAATAGTTAAAAAGAGGGAAAGTAGCTGAGAAGCAAGTACCCAAGGCCAAGCACCAGAACCACCAGCAATTGCAAATCCCTGCCATTTTGAATTTTTCCGATAAAGTTGCCAAGCAATCAGACCGCCGATTAGTAAGAAAAGCGTTGTAAAAAGTCCACCGTAAAATTCCCCTTCCGTGAAGTTCATAACAAAATAGATAAATTTGTAAAATCCCTGCTGATTCACTTTGGTAACTACGTCATTGTAAGGAAAAAAGTTAGACACATGTCGAAAGTCATTCATGATCCAATACAGGAACATTCCCAAAAAGATTTTTACAACAAGAGCTAAAACGGCTTCGTAATTGATCAATTTATTTTTCATATGATCGCTCCAAAAAAATGACATTTTACTAAGTTTTTGAAATTAGTTTATTGTAGCTACTAAAGCTTTTAATGCCTCGTTAAAGACATTCGCTGGCGGATTAGTCAATCCAGCGCCAATCATACCAATCCCTGGTTCTTTATGAGCAATAGCAGTATTAATGACAGGCAGCATCCCTGTTTCTAAGACTTTTAAGACATCGATGCCTGTAGGAATCCCCATAAAATCTAAAACAGGAATCGTGACATTGGGATTTTCTTTCGTAGTAATTTCCAGCATTTCTTTTGAATAATTCAATGCTTCTGCCACTGTTCCGCCAACTAATGGGACAATTGCTGGTGCAGCTGCCATAGCAAATCCGCCAACACCATACGTTTCTGTAATAGCACTATCGCCCATATCCAAACCAGCATCTTCTTGTGTGTAACCAGCAAACATCGGACCAATCACCCGTTGGGCAGGCCCCGTAAACCAGTGATTTCCACCAATCCCACTGACACGAATTCCAAATTCGACCCCATTGCGACACATGGTGGTGACAATTGTACTATTCTCCACATTATGACCAGCATCTAACGCACATTTAGCGGCACCCATCCAAGTCGGACCAGAAAAATAGTCAGAACTGCCAAGAAATTCAAATACTTCTTTTAATTGTTCACGAGAAAAATCAGTTTGAACCATGTAAGGTGTTAATGCTTGGACTAACAACGTACTTCCGGCTACATTGCGATTATGGCACTCATCGCCCATATGCAAGGCTTGCGAAAGCATTAAGCGTAAATCAATGCCTTCTGGACAAAAAGTCATGGCATCATGAAGTAATGGACCTAAAACATCGCGCATCCAAATCAGGCGATCCACGACGGATTGATCATTTGCACCAAATCGTAAAACTTTCGCCAATTGTTCACTTAAATTAGTAAAAGCCGTGTTGCCGTACGTTTCATTTTTGATAATATGAACGTACATATTCGGAGAAGTCACGCCAGCCATGGAACCAACGGCATCATGTTCATGACAAGGAGAAAACGTAATCGCGCCAGAACGAGCAACCCGATCGGCATCAGCTAGATCTTTTGCTAATCCTTCAAAAACAAGCGCTCCTTGAACGGCACCTTTCATCGGTCCGCACATATTTTCATAAGTAATGGGTGGCCCAGCATGTAAAATGGTCGTTTCAGTCATATCGGGCATGACATTAATTGCTTTATCAAATCCTACTAAAATAGGTTTTGATTGAATAATGCGGGTAACCGCTTCTTCGTTGGCTTGTTGGATTTTTTCATAAAGTGTTGGATTTTTTAACTGATCCAATAATTTTAATAGCTCTGGGTCGCCATTGGCTGGCGGTGCCCAATTTACTTGATGTGAAGGAATCCCTTGTTTTTTCATATCTTCATGAATAAAGTCAATGCCTACATTGATCGTATCTAAAGGCTGTTTAAAAAGATCATTTCTGCTCATGTTCGTTCGCTCCTTTTACAAAAGTTTTGGTGGCTTCGCAAAGTTGATGACTGCTGTCGACAACGAGAACCTCTAAATCTTCTAAAATTTTCCGCTGTTCATGAATATCTTGTGGATCTTCTTCGGTCCCTAAAACATAGCCAATAATGGCTAACTCACGCCCATCTGCTTTCGCTATTGCTTTGGCTTCCTTTAACGCCTCCGCTAACACGCCAACAGGATTTTCGTGAGAACCATAACCTAATTCAAAATCTAACGCTAAAACCGCCACTTCAGGATCTTTGGCTTCTTGAAGAATGCGAGTAATCCGAGAAGTCGGATCGATCATTGGATGTGGGCGGCCTTCTGTGAAACGATCATCACCGAAATCAATCAATGTATGTGCTTGGCTGTGGTCAGGATTTGCTAATTGTCGTTCAGGAATTTTATGAATATTACTATAAACATCATCAGAGACTTCTGTTAAAGCATATAAAAGTTCATCACAAAGAGTGCCACCACAGAACAACCCACGAACAAATTTTTGAGAAGGGGCTTGTTGCTGTTGGATAGCTGTTAACGTTGCGCCTGTCGGATTTTGATAGAGGCTGGTTTCCGCTTCCTGTGTTTGACTAAATTGAATCACTTTTTGAACTGCATCCAGAGAAGAAGTAGCAACAGTGACGTTGTCTATTTTTCGTTCCGTTTGTTCACTGCCGATAAAATAAATAACAACTGGTTTAGTTGAAACAGCTAATTTTTTTAAAATTTTCTCTGTTACTTCTGGAGCAGGCGGTTTAGAAATAAGCAAAATTGCCTTAGTTTGTTCGTCAACCATTAAAGCATCCAGCCCGTCAAGCATCATCAGCCCACCAATTTCAGCAGACAAATCACGGCCACCAGTACCGATTAATTGTGAAATCCCATAACCATATTTATGGATTTGGACACTAACTTCTTGGCTACCTGTACCAGAAGCGCCGACAATTCCAATATCTCCTGAACGTACCTCGTTAGCAAAACATAACCCGACGCCATTAATAATCGCTGTTCCACAATCAGGGCCCATCACAAACAGTTCTTTTTCGTGTGCTTTTTGTTTTAACGCTAATTCCTCGTCAACCGTCACGTTATCACTAAAGAGCATGACGTGTTTTTGCTGATCTAAAGCTTTATGCGCTTCTCGTGCAGCAAATTTTCCATTGACAGAAATTACAACTAAGTTGGCATCAGGCTCTTCATGAAGGGCTGAATCTAACGTCTTATAGGTTACTTCAGAAGAAGCGGTTTTCTTTTTCTTCGTAAATAACTCGTCGACTTGCTGTAAAATTTCTTCTGAGTTCGCTTGGTCATCAAGATCTAAAACAATTAATAAATCACCCGTTGTAACATGATCCAAGGCGGGTGTATATAAACCAACATTCCGAATCACTTCAAGATTCATGTCGGTTCCCATCCCAATCATTGCAGTTTTAACTCCAGCCAGTTCATTGGCTCGTGTTGAAATGGTCATTAAAGTAACTGAATCAAAATAGGCGTTCTCTTTAATTACTGTTTGAATTGTCATGATTATTCTCCTCACAAAATAGTTTTAAACCAAAAATAATGCCGCAAAGTATGTCGCTTCCTGAAGTTGAGCCCACCTCCTCTAAAGCTGAAACCGCTTGAGCCATTTCGTTTGTATTTCCACTTTCAATTGATAAAAAAACACGCTGAACTAGCTGAGAAAACCGTCCGTTCACTGCTTCATGGATTTCCGCATAACTGACCGCATTCGTTCGTTCCTTGGCTAGCACAGCCAGCTGTTGGAAATTCGAGGGAAGCTGCTGTAAAGCAGAAAAACTAGCAAGTAATCCTGTGATAAAATCATCGCCAGTGGGAGTTAAACCAATCCCCAATCCCAAAATCTTCGTTAAATAATCAAGAGCTATTTTAAAAGATTTTTGCTCCCAAGCCTGTTGAAAATGAATCATTTCTTTTTGAATCTGGGTCCGACTATAAGAATCAAAAAGAAAGGTTGACGACGAAGCAGGAAAAAGCGTTTGCCAAGGATTGAAACGAGTTTGCTGAATATACGTTAAAAAAATAGCTATTTTTGTTTTACTGGGTGTTAAATAAAGTGGCGTTGGTTGCCAAATTTGGGCATCGGCTAGTGTTAATTGTCGTCGGCCTAACCGGATAAACAGGGGCTCAATTTGGACAGGTAAATCAGCGAAATGGCTAAGTTTTTTTTCATCGAGTATAATCGTGTTAGGTGCTATATGTTCGGGATGCGTTGAAATGGTCAAGAGAATTTCTTGGGTGTCTACATGACCATAATTAATAGCGTGCGTAAAACATTGCAAACTAGTCAATGTTTGATGAGGGAGTTTCGATAAAATCGTTTGGTCATAAGCTAAAATTTTTGTCATTCCAACGACCTCCTTTTTAATAGCGCTTTCACGACTTCATAATAAAAGAATCCAGCACGCTAAACAATTGCTAAAAATGACATTGATTTACAAGTTTGAATGGACGATTTGTACATTGGGAGGATAAATGATGTTAAAAGTGAGTGATTTATTAACGTTAGAAGAATTACCTGGCATTACCTTAGTGGCAGGACATAAAAATCAGGACCAACCGATTTTAAAAGTCAATATTTTAGAAAATCCTGATATTTTAGATTGGCTAACAGCAGGTGAGCTGCTGTTAACGACAGGGTACATATTTAAAGATGATCGGAAATTACAGAAAAATTTTTTGAAAGAACTAGCCAAACACCATTGTGCTGCCTTGGGATTTAAAACCCAACGTTATTTTGAAGAAGTTCCACCAGACCTAATCAAATTAGCAGATGAAATGAACGTTCCTATTTTAGCAATTCCTTACAATTACACCTTTTCGCAAATTGCTGACGTGTTGAAAAGTCGTGTCACGTTAGAACAATTTGACATGAATGCGCAAGAAACCGCATTGCATAATAAAATTTATCAAATCTTAGAAACGGGAAGTAGCAGTTTTCATTTGCTGCAGGATCTAGCAGAAACCATTCAAAATCCTGTCTTGTTATTGAATGACCACTTTGAAGGAGTTAATTTTTTTGACTTGCCTAAAAATCCAATTCGTATTTCTAGCATTTTAGAAGATAGACAAGAAACCTCAGAGTTCCAAAAACAATTATTGGAACAAAGTCATCCATTATTACGCTTTTATCAAGAACCGATTCATTTACAGTTGAAACTCCAGAACCAAGTGGTGCCAATTGAAATTTATCCAATTAAAAAGAAAAATGTTATTTTATATTATTTGCTCGTCTGGAACACCTTGGCCCCATTACGACCAGTCGACGTGGCTCATTTTAAAATCACAGCTCATTACTTACTTTTACAATTGCAATTGGAATACTCACGTAAATTTGAAGAATACCAACAACGAAACGAATTATTTTTTAAGCTGATTGCGCATGAAAAGAGGGATCAAGCTGTCTTCCAACAATTTCAACAATATTATCGCTTGGCAATAGATAAGCCCTATGCGATTTTGCTAATTTCATTAACCTTAAATGAACGCCAAAGGCAAGAAAGAATGTCTATTTTAGGTAACCAGCTAAACCAAGTTATCTTAGGGGACAAACAAAAAATTGTTTGTATTGAAATTGACAGTTCCTTTGTCTTATTAGTTGAAGATCCACCTGAAAAAGAAGGCGATTATCTGAAAATGATGCAACGCCTAGCACAAAGTAGTATAAATCAGTTAATGAAAGTACAAGAAGATGTGGAACTTTTCCTAACAATAGGACCTAAGATTCAAGGTCTGACCCAGATTCATGAATCTTATCAACAAGCGATTGACGTTTTAGCCTTTCAACGCCAATTCATTGCAGAAAAACCTGAAATGAGGATTGCTTCCTACGCGAATTTTCATCTTAGACAGACATTGCAACGTTATTTTTTAGAAGAAGGACAAGCAACCCTCAGAAAAAAATATCTTCAACCATTGCAGAAAAGTGATCAACAGCAACATACCGACTTTGTCCATACAATGAATGTCTATTTTCAATCAAAACGAAACTTGTCTCAAACAGCCAAAAAACTCTTTATTCATCGTAATACTTTATTACAGCGATTGGAGAAAATTGAACAGCTAGTGCTGTTGGATTTTGATAAGGAAGTGGACTTGTTGGCGCTGGAAGTGGCGTTGTTTGTGGGATTCGAGTAGTGAAAATTTGTCGACGATATTGCTTTTCTAGCAAAAAAGACTTACACTGTAAGGTTGTGTAAGTCTTTTTTTATTTGTCTTGAATAAATAGGAGGTTATAAATGTGGGAGCAGAATTAAATCAACGGTTATTCAGCGCTGCAGACAATCTTAGAAGTAAAATGGATGCGTCTGAGTACAAGAATTACTTATTAGGATTAATCTTTTATAAATATTTATCTGATAAATTATTACAAACAGTAGTGACATTAGCAGATGAGTCACTAGAAGAATATGATACGCCAACAAAACAAACAGAGCTATATAAAGAATTGCTAAAAGATGAGGACTCTCGTCAAGACTTAGTTGACACCTTAGTCGATACATTAAGTTATGATATTGAGCCAGATTATTTATTTAGCAGTTTAGCAGAACAGGCAAAACAAAATGTTTTCCAATTAGATGACTTGAAAAAAGCCTTTGTTTATTTATCTTCAAATTATAAACAATTTAATGGCTTATTTGATGATGTTGATTTACAATCGAAAAAATTAGGTTCCGATGACCAACAACGAAATGTAACAATTACGGAAGTATTAAAAAAATTAAATGATATTGATGTCACGGCTCATGAAGGCGATGTGATTGGTGATGCGTATGAGTTCCTGATTTCGCAATTTGCGTCTGAAGCTGGAAAAAAAGCAGGAGAATTTTACACTCCGCATCAAGTTTCGGATATGATGGCGCGGATTGTGGCATTAGGTCAAGAAGATAAAAAGTTGTTTAGTGTTTTTGATATAATCACTTTGAAATTGATACAAATAAACAGGCTTGAAATGGCTTGTTATTAGGGCTTTTCACTCGTATCCGTGAGTGGGAGGCCTTTTTATTTTGCCTTTTTCTGCCTTGGGGAGTTCAACCGATTTTCAGGGGGTGTGAGGGGTGTGTAGGGGGTGTAACGGTTGCCAAAGTTCTCGGCTCACATTCATAATGCTATGCTTAACTTTGACACAGATACAAACAGTAACCACTAGCTTGCTACCAGCCTTTCGTTACCCAAAATCTAATCAAATTGACTACTGTGTACTATATTCCATTCCCAAAAACCTCGTGTGAAATAATTTGATGTAGAATATCGAAACGGTAACTCTTTAATTTCATTGTGGAATTTTATTGTTCGTGATATGATTATATTGTAAAAGAGAGGAGGCCAAAAATGAGAACGATTGATATTCTTCTAGAAAATTTAAGAAGGTATTATGGAGTAGATTCACTTCGAAATATAGCTAAGAAGATTGAAATGTCAGGTAATGTTCTGCTGAATTGGTCTTCAGGAAGAAGCTCCCCCAAATTAGATCAACTTGATAAAATTGCGTATCTCATTAATGTAGAGGTTTCTAAGCTGTTGATTCAGGATATCGAGATAAGTATAACTTCCCCAATTTGGAGGGATAATGTTGAAAGAAACTTTATCGAGAATCTTGGGCGTTATACTCAAGAAAAGGGTATTCACAAATCATGGTTTGATGAAAAGCGGTGCGGAGTAAGCTATGGGGCCTTCCGTTACTATATCAATGGGAATAATAAGACTGTAAATTTAAACACGTTAGATAAACTGGCAAAAATTTTAGGCATACAAACATATCAATTATTAGAAAGTAGGAAAAACAGATGAAGAAGAAAATTGAAACACAAGGGACTCGAAACAAGGTCAATCACGCATTAGCAGATGCAAAAAACTTGGTTCCTCGGTTGGTAAAAGAAACGTACACCTTCAAGGGTCGTAAATCACCTGAGCTTCTGGAACGTGTAATATTGGCTTTGACTGGTAGTGATTCCATTATATTAGATCCATTTTTGGGTAGCGGAATGACTTTAATCGCATCGCAAAACGCTCAACGTAAGTTCTTCGGAATTGAATTAGATAACTACACATACTCCGTGGATAAGACTCTGTTTGAAAAAGTAGATTCTAAGGAATTGAAGAAGCTTTTTAAACAAATGGAAGATTCTGTCAAAGACCGAGTGATGTCTTTATATGAGACAGAATGCGATGGTGAAACAAATTATATTAAGAAGGTATTGTTTGATCGTAAAAATGGGAAGGATGGTTACTTTCATCCTGAGGAAAATCGAGAAATTAAAAACGGGCGCAATGTTATCTTGATGAAGAAATCTTCCAAAGGCAATAGTTCTAAGAGATTTGATGAAGTGGATTGGAATAAACTTCAAGAAGTTGAGAAAATGGATGCTAGCGGTTTCCCTGATGATACATATTATGAAAACAGTCGTATTAATATCACAAAATCGACTGGTGCCGATAAGTATGGAGAAATTTTCTCGCACCGAAATAAAGTTGCACTATTAATGATTCAGAGTGAAATTTCAAAATTACCAACTTCGAAAGAAAAAGAATTTTTACAACAAGTTTTAGTTGCATCACTCAGTCTTGCCCGTATTGCCATGTATGGTAGCTCTACGGATATTCTATATCATGTTGTTCATGAAAAGGCGCAAGACATGAATGTTTGGTTTTTATTTGAGTCACGTTATAAAAAGTTTGTTACGTTTCAAACGGAATACAAAAGCATTTTAACAGATCATTTCGATAAAGGTAGCACTTATAAAGTTGTTAATGCCGACTATTATGAGTACTTGAAGAATCACGAAGGCTTGATGTTTGATGCAATCGTTACTGACTTCCCATATACTGACCAGGTGCCGTATTTGGAAAGAAATCAAATGTTTAGAATCTGGCTGAATCATTTTGATGATGACCGTGAGCATTTTATGCTGACAGAGAAGATGTTGGAAAGTGAAATGGTGGTAACTAATGCAGTTGCTAGAAAAGAGAAAGATTTAGACCATTATTATCATGACATTGATAAGATGTTTAAGACTTTTTCTGAACACTTGAAAGTTGGATCACCAGTGGTAATTTTTACGAAATTAGGAAAGATGAAGTATTTTAACGTTTTTGCCCGTGTTGTTGATTATGCACGAAAAAACGGTTTTGAATATACTTTCCGTGTGGGTGTAGAGAAGAGCGATCCTACATTGCGCAAACAATCTGCATATAAAAATACTCTCATCAATGAGGTAGTCATTGGTTTTGAGAAACTTCCAGAATCCAAGCGCTATTTGTACATTGGCGACGAAAACTATGAAAGCAAATTAGTTGATGATATATATCGGGCGTTGAAGAAAGTTAAGGATGCCCCTTATACCATGACTGCAGCGGTTTCTAATGCAAAAAAAGAGCTAACCCAAAAAGGTGTGCATTTTGATGATACAATTCAACATCTGATAGTTGAAGTAATCAAGAATAATTTTTACGTAGATGGCCAGGATATTCAATTGGATAAGACGAGACTCTATTTGGACCAAGAAGATGAAGATACCTTATTCAAAAAATTATACGACTTAGTCCCTTTTTACGTTGATAAATTACTGAAACAAAAAGGGAAATTCGTTCTGGAAGACCTGTATGTTGAGTTGATAGATGAGTTATCTGATGGTAATAACCGGACTTTATATGATTTGCTAAATGATGATGATAATATTGAAGGAATCAATAGGTTGGTTAGAGACAAGACTGATAAAAGTCCTGACGGTAAATACTACGTTAAAAAGCAACTTCCAAAAGATTTTAATGCTGATGCAATTGATGTGGCGACAATGGATGCTTATGACTTCGAAGATCTTTGTAAGTCATTGTTGGAACACGAAAACTATGCTGATGTTCATCGAAAAGGCGGTAGCGGAGATATGGGTGTGGACATCGTTGCGAAATGGTTTAACGGTAATACAAGTGAGATATGGCTTGTGCAGTGTAAGCGGTGGGTAAACAAAGTTGATGCAACCCCAATCCAACGCTTAGTTTCAGAGCGTGAACGTCTTGGTGCTAACAAGATTGCTTGCTATACTACATCTGATTACACTAAGGATGCGAAGAAAGTGGCAAAACTCCAAAATGTAGAGCTTGTAGACGGCAAAGAGCTGTTGATTAAGTTGAATCGATATTTCCCTGGCAAATACTACAACTCCAATTTGAAATAAAATAAAAAATGGCGCCTTCTAAGCTTGAAGGTGCCATTTTGCTGAGTCTTTTTTCCAAATGAAATGTTCTTCGAAAATTTCAACTAGGGATTTATATTTTTTAGATAGTTGCTCTAGCCAACCGTTTTCAATCAGCATTTCCATGATGCCCAAGTCATAGAGTTCCGGTGTGCTTAAATCTCCGTGTTTTTCGAGAAGTTTTTTTGCTAACATAACTACTGAATCTTTAATATCTTCAACGGAGGTGGTAGTAATCGGTTTGGGAAGCGCTTGACGAGTATTTTCAAAGAAAAGTACAGCATCACCACTTAGCGATTTTTTAGGGCTTAGGATGTTTTTAACCGTCTTAGACTTCTTAATGTGTTCTTGGGAAATGAACTTAAATCCGTTGCTTTCAAGAATCTGTAGGAGCTTTACCCATACATCAAGGTTACTATCATGAAAGAAAAGACACATAATATTGTTTTCCTTCAATTTCCTTTTACACATCTCAAATACTTCATATAAAAGGGTGAAGTACTCATCTTTACCTTTGTTTCTTTCCGGGGCGGAAGATACAATGATTTCATCATGTAAGTTAAAACCAACACCAATAAAAGGTTTGTAAAGTTGCATATATTCAGAGTAGAGCACTTGGTCCATATATGGTGGATCAGTAATTATTAAGGAAACTGAATCATCTGGGATATCATCATTTGTAATGTACTGACTTCCTTTGGTTAATACCAAAGCATCATTCGCGTTAAGTTCTGAGTAATTCGAAGCCAATTTACCCTTTGCATAGTGTTGAGTAATATATTTTTTAGCTTGTACCAAATTCTTAATACGACGCCGCAATAAATCTATGATATTTTTTTCTACACAATTGCTTTTCGGAATCCATAGTGGCCATTGCGAATTAGAATGAGTATCAGTGATTTTTGCAAGATGCAGCATAGACATAAGCAGATAGTTTAATACATTTCTATCCTCGTCCCTATCAGTAGCCTGAATATATTCCACAATTTCGTTTAACACAGAGAAATTTCGTGGAGTAAAAATATCGCTAATTCTATCGGAAGCTCCGACAGCAATTTTACTATTCTGTATCAGTTGAACATTTGGAACAAATCGATCGTTTTCAACGGTGCTGAATTTAGAATAATCATCTTCATCAGGTTCTTTAACTCTTTTTTTGCAATTCGGGCAAGTGTAAGAGATAGCTTTTATGGAAAAACTATTTGTCGTTCGTTCTGGTTTGTCAAATACAACTTTTGAAGTAATTCCAATTCCGCCACAGTTGTCACATTTGGTTTCGTAGTAATGCGATAAATCATTTAGTTTATTCTCTAGATTTGAAAATAATTGATTTAAATCTGAATGAGGTATATCAGTTAGAATATTACTTGTGATGAATTTTGACATCTCATTTACATCACACCCTATTCCAATTCGATTCATGTTGCCCTGCACCGCTTCTAGTACTGTTACGCCAGAACCCATAAATGGATCGAAAACTATATCGTTTTCAGATGAAAGATGGCTTATTAAAGAGTCGATTACATTAAAAGACTTTTGCGACCAATATAAATGGGTATTGTATACCGGATTCTTTGAGGTGGGGGTGAGACTCTTGATTTCATTTTTTAATTCAATCAAGTCATATTGTGATTTATGAACCTCTTGTCCGCAAAGTATTAAGTACTCAAATACTTCTTTAGCTGAGCTATTTCTATTGTTCGCGTGCTGATAGTCTTTAAGCTCAATTTGCACTCTCTTATTGCCGAATACACGTTTCGCAATATCTACCAATTCCTCAATAGAAACAGTATATCTATCGGTCTTTTGGTTTGATTCATCTTTAGGATAAGCATAACTTAAAGCGAGCACTACGCCGTTTTCGTGACAATAATTAAACAGTTCTTCCAAACGTCCTTTTGCGGTACTTTTTTTACTCAAGTCAGATTGATTACGACCCTCGGTGTAAAGTCCTTTAGTAAACTTACCTCTCGAGATAGTTGGCTCCGGGTAATCATATTTAGCAGCGACATTTAACAGATGGTAGTACCTAGAATACTGCATGTCAGTATATGGAGGGTCAGCATATATTAACTTGATTCGTTGTTGGTTAAACTCTGAGTTTTTGAGGAGAGCGGACATGTCTTGATTAAATACTTTGCTTTTTTCAATAGGTTCAGACTCAGGGCTTTTTTTAATGAACTCATCTAATTTAGATTCAAAGTACGCAATAACATTTCTTTTTCTTTGCTTAAGATGACGAGTGCTATTTTTTTCGATGTTCAACGGCTGTGCCATATGGCCATCTTTTGAAAAAACTGTTTCGTTCATAGCATAAAACAAGCAGCTCAGTAATACATTCTGAGTTTCGACACTGTCCACTTCATGAATCGTTTTTATAATAGAATCAATTTGAACAGACTGTTCGATCCCAAAATAACTACCCGAGTAATAATACAAGAACAAATTGTATTGATTATCTTTACCAAGCTGTTTATAATTAATCAGTTCATCTAATCCGTTCCATATTGTTGGGAAACTCTCGTATAAAGAAATTAACCCATTTGTAGAATCGGATACAAGAAGATTTCTTTCCTTTGCAACAGCCTCTTCATGACTTGAAAGCAACATTCGGAAATTTGTTTTATATCCTTTAAAAAAAGCTTCCTTAGCATTTAGTAGTGAACTGGTTGAAGGTGTGTTTAACAAAGAAGAAGAGATGATAGATGAGTATAACTCAGCATCATTTGCAACTACAGAGTAGCTGCCTTTAAGGTAGGCGCCAACGCTCCCTGAACCAGCAAATAAATCGCATATATTTTCTCCAGGAGAAATGTACTTGCGAATATTTTCACTGATAAAGGGCATCAATGAAGCTTTATTTCCCTGGTAATTCAGTATTTTAATTAATTCCATAACATCCCTCCTGACCATTAATTATAACAAATGGCGCCTTATTTTTCAAGTTCAAATAGATTTTTCATGAAAATATTAACGCATCGTCTTTTTGTTGCATTCCAGTTTTTCTCAAGATATAAAATAAGACATAGGCTCGCTTTCGTGGCTAGCCTATGTCCTATATTTGTACTAAAATCCGAAAGTGCAAAAGCATTTTAGAAAATTAGTTAAGAGGGCTTAGAACACTTTCAATTAAAGTGTCCAATATTTTGCAATTAGATGGTACTATCCAATCCCATCATCTATCCTCACGGTTTCCAGTATATCCTCAATGTCACAATCAAGTGCATCACAGATTCTGAGTAAAACATCGGTCGTGATGTTTTTTCCTTTGCCCAGTTTTGCAATCGAGGCTGGGCTGATATTGGCATGCTTACCCAGCTCAGATTTCGTCCACCCCTTATCAATTAGGAGCTTCCACAATTTGTTGTAGCTAATTGTTCTAGCCAATTATTTTTCCTCGCTTTCTTCATTCCAAGCTTTACCAAACAACTCACCACCGCCAGGATATAGGCGAAGTACAGTAGATGTCTTAAGCATCGTTTGTGTTGCGGGTGTAAATGACTCCTCCTTGTCCAGAGCAATGAATACCTGTTTGGGCTGCGTTGAATAAAATCGAATAATTCTCTCAAGCGATTCATCTTGAATTTGTTTCAGCAAGATTGAATCATGGACTAAGATAGGCAATGGCGTTTCTTCAAGCATAGCCAAGTCGAAAACGATTAGTCCTTTATACTCCGACCCTGTACCACGGTCTTTCGGCGTGAAGAACTCATAGCTTTTGGCAGAAGAGATAGTTAGGTATGGAGCAGTTTTCTTGCTCAAGTTAATATCGTCGTTGATTTGACGCATCTTAGAATCAATTTCTTGTTGCAGGGTTTCAAAGATTTTTTGGATCAAGGCATCATAAGCTGCCTTCAAGGTATTAAAGGTTTCCTGCAATTGTTTCTTAGTGACATAGTTTTTGTTTGAATCTTGTAACTGCGTGATTTCCTTTCGGACTTCGGCATATTTATCAAGGATCGCTTGAGAAACATTTGGGATATCGCTAATGTCCGAAATCTTTGCTTCAAGATCAGAAATGTTAGCCGAGATTAGGTCGACCATTGATTGAAGGCTCTTAGAACTCTCAGTGAACTCTTTTCTCAGTACAGAGGCTAGTTGCTTATGAAACTGCTCAATCTCCGAAAGTTTTCGGAGGTTGACCTCCGGGAAAAACTGTTGGAGGTTTTCGAAGTCTTTCTCAAATTGCTGGCGTGAAGGGTTTCGTTCCGCTTCAAAGTTTTTCTTTTGTGCTAAAAGTTTTGTTCGCTGTCTGCGGGCATTGGATAGTTGACGGCGGAGATCTGCGAGTTGTTGAGCCTGTATTGAGCTCAAATCTCCAAGACCTTTCGTGCTTTCATCTGAGAGTTCTTTCAACTCTTCATCAAGCTGAGCAATTCGTTTTTGATTTTTCTTATAGGCACTATCAGTGCTTACCGAAGCAATATACTCGTACTTTTGAGCTGAGTTAAACGCGTTTTTCCTGTTTTCGGCTTCCTTAAGAATTTCCTTTTGGTCATTGACGCCATCATATTTCCCGAACAACATAAGCAAAGACTCAATACCTTGCTTATCGGGTGAGTTTTTGGCAGCTTTAAGTGGCTTGCTATGGTCGTAAGTATCACGTCCCCAAACTCGAATAAATGGGCTCATCACTTGCCTGAACAATAGATTGTCAGAAGCAAATCTATAAGACTTTGCCAGGAAATTGCAGTAATCTTCTTTGCTCAGGTGATTAGTGATGTTGTAATTTTCGTCGCAGATATTTACAAATGCGGAATTATCAGTGGAACGAGAAAAGAAGTAGTGCTTACCATAAAAATCAAATTCAAAATTGATGGTGTGATGACCTACGTTCTCGATCACGTCAGCCGCTTCGTCCACATAATCAGAACCTCCAAAAATAAAATCAATGACAAGAAGGAAGGTTGATTTACCGATTGAGTTAGCCCCGTCATTAGCCCCGATTACAGAGTTTAGACCCGTAGTAAACCGTATAGGTCCGCGTGGTTTGTCATTTTCAATGAATTTGTCACAGCTAAGTTCAACTAACATATTGAATCACCCCCTCGTCTAATAGTTCAATTGCACCAAGCGCATACAAACAGTCAAGAGCACTTGAGAATTCCGCAACTGATACAAATTTCTTATTGAGTTTTTTATAGAGAGTAGCAGGACTTTGGCTGCCTTTTTGAAGTTCATTCAAAATAACTGGTAGCTTAGCCAAGATACTCTTATTGTACGATATGACTTTATTTGGAAATTTCATTGAACACCTCACAGCTCTGCACAAAGAAAGCAACGATAATCCTGCACGCCTCAATATGCTGTGCGGGTCTTTTTGTTTGCTCTAAAATCCACTGTGCGAGTTTCTCAACAATTTCTTGTTGGCTCCAATCCCCAGAATTTAACTCTTTAAACGCTTTCTTTATTTCCGATTGGATAATATCAAAGTCATCTATTTCCTCGAATAAAGCACTGATGTATTTGTAGTAGGTCAATACGCTGTTTTGAATGGAATTTTTTAATAGACAATTCTCGGGCAAGACTTTCTGATCGATCTTCAGTGCTGTCATGCTTAATATTTCGAGGGTGCCAACTGACTGTAAATTAGCCAAAGAATCGATTACTTCTTTGATTTCATCTTCTAAGTTAAGGTCTGCCAACATCTGCTGTAATGCATAGTCAGTCGCAAACTGTTTTTTTAAACTGGAAAGCACTAAGTATTCGTCAATCTCTGGACCGGCCTGATATGTTTCCGCATGAGTTCGGCAGAGTGCAATTTGGTTATCTGAAGAATCCAGCTTTACTGGTGGAGCTAGGGCATTTTCAAAGTCAATAGCGATATCGTCATCGAGATTGCTAGGGAATATTTCTACTATCCCGTATTGGCGCGTAGTTACACCCTTAACCTTCCTGGTCAGCTTTTTACGACAAATTGGGCACTCATTTCCGACCTCATCAAGAAGTGGGAAATCATCAGCGACAGGCTTTGATTCCATTAACTTGTTTGGGCGATTAATCGCGTATAGGAAAGTCATAGCTAGGAACTGCCCAATCTCGTTATTTTCAAGGATCTCAGAAAAAACTGTGTATTTTCTGGCTGGAACAGTTGCATCGGCATTAAGGCATTTCAATATTGCTTCGAAACAATCATCTTCGGTATGTGGATTTAAATAGGGAACGATATCGGATTCAAACTTATTAATGGTATCAGCTATGACTTCAGGTCTAGTTGATGCCATTTTTAGTGCATCGTCGACATCATCTTTCCTATTTACAAGACGAGAAACTTTCTTGTCATTGACCGTTACGTTGACATCTTCCCGCTCACCTAAAAAGCCCAATATCAAAATACCAAGAGGTCCCTGGTGATATTGGGTGATTCCAGATAAAAGGATTTTAATGTACGAAGAAATATTGAATTCAGTCAAAAACAACGCTCCCTTCAGCCACGAGAAAAAATACTGCAAAAACACCGCAAAATGATGGCAAAGATTTCTAAAGCTCATCTGAGTACAATTTATCTTGTGGTTAATATCTATTTTGGTTTGCCGAATTCGGCATAAAAAGAACCAACGAATATATTATATCACGTTTTCAGAAAAGAATATATCGGCATTTGTGGAAAAGTATGATGCAATCGCAGATATTTTCTTTACCCAACAACGTTCATACACGGTGCGCACCGAAACGAACGGAAGAACCAATAGAAAATTTCGAATAGCTAATTGGCAGGACTCTGCCTCAAAATGCTAATTCTGAAAAATTCTGGCTCTATCCGTGGTTTCAGTGCGCCTTTTTCGTGTGCCCTAAAATCCGTTAGTCCAGTCTTTCTATCAGCTTCTTTCGTTCTTGTGTGAACCAACACAAAACGTAAAGGAGTTGATTTTTGATGAAATCAAGAAAAACGAATCAAAACAAGCGTGATTACTATGTTTACAAACACGCTGATGGGAGTTCAGTGACTTTGAACCCAGGGGAAAACGGTGTCACTGAAATGGATATTTATAACCTTCATCGTTTGGATGACCGTGAAGTCGATAATTACTACCGCACTATCCGTCCAGACCGTACAGATGAAGAAAAAGTGAAGATGGATGCTTGGGAAAAAGAGTTTATTGAAAAATTCAAATCGAATCATGGGTATGCACCACATCCCGAAGACGTGAAGTTTGCAGTGAAAGAAGCATTTCCGATGAATTATGCTTTGTCTCTTAATGAATTTGAACAAGAGGATAAGAATCCACTGTTGCATACGGCTAAGCTGATAACGGATCTTTCTGATGACGTTGACCCACGAGTAGGACGATTGCGTGAAGTTGTTGGGGTTCTCAATCCCTATCATCAAGAGCTATACAAGGAATTGGTAATTGACGGAAAAACTCAAACTGAAGTTGCCAAGGAACGAGGTGTCACCAAGCAGGCAATCAACAAGAGCTTTAACTACATCAAATCACGTATTGAAGAACTTTTTTAGATTTTTTGAAAGTTAGGGTTTACTTTTTCCGATTTTCGACGCCTGTCATTTGTAAGGGGGTAAGCCTCATACAAAAAATCAAATTAAGGAGGAAACGCGAAATGGAATTAAAACATCGTGTTTGCATTCGTGTGACGGATGAAGATGGTAACAAGGAGACTGTGCTTCAAGGTGGTGTCCGCAACCTGCCACGTAAGTTAGTTGAGTGGTTGTTTGGCGAGAATATGGAAATTCTTGTCTTAACACCGGGACAATCCATTGAGTCGGTCGAGATTCATGAAATCAAGAAAGGGGCGTAGAAACATGAGTCGAATGAAATTAGTGTTACAAGTCACCGAGGATGTACAGGCATTAGCTGATAGCCTTTGTGAGTTGGCGGAAGCGATGCAATCAGGTGAACCTGAACCAACGCAAGGCCCAAAGACTGAGCCAGAGCCTCAAGTGGAAGAGGTGAAACAACCAACACTCGAGGAAGTACGTGGCTTGTTGGCACGGAAATCCCAAGAGGGGAAATCGGCCGAAGTCAAAGCGCTCATCGAGAAGTTTGGTGCTAGTCGTTTGAGCGAGATTCAGCCTGAAAGTTATCTAGCTTTAATAGCAGAAGCGGAGGGATTGTAATGCCGACACAACATGCTTTGCTTTCTGCTTCGTCAAGCAACAGGTGGATTCACTGTCCGCCTAGCGTGCGACTAAGCGAGCAATTTGAAAATAAGACTAGCGACTTTGCGAGGCAGGGGACTGATGCCCATACGCTTTGTGAATACAAACTCCATAAGTTACTGGGTGACGATGTAGAAGATCCAACCCCAAGCCTCGAGTTCTATGACGAAGAAATGGAGCAGTGCGCCGAAAGTTATGTCACCTTTGTTATGGAAGAAGTCGCGAAAGCACGACAAACGACTGCTGACCCAATCGTAATTGTTGAGCAGCGACTAGATTTCTCAAGGTTTGTTCCTGACGGCTTTGGTACGGGCGACTGCCTAGTGATTGCCGATGGAACATTATCGGTAATCGACATGAAATATGGTTTAGGGATTTTAGTCGATGCGTATCAGAACCCACAGATGATGTGTTATGCCCTCGGTGCGTTGGAGCTGTTTGACGGTATCTACGACATTCAAGAAGTCAAGATGACTATTTTTCAACCGAGACGAGAAAACGTCAGCACCTATACGTTATCAAAAGATGATTTGCTTCAGTGGGCCGATGAAATTCTAGTGCCAGCAGCCCAGTTAGCGTTTAAGGGCGAGGGGGAATATCAATGTGGTAAGTGGTGCGGTTTCTGCCCGGCTAAGAACAGTTGCCGTGCTCGTGCCGAACAGAATCTTGAATTGTCTAAGTACGAGTTCCAGAAACCGGAATTGCTCGAAGATGATGAAATTGAGGAAATTCTCGAAAAGGTCGATGACTTGATTTCATGGAGCAACGACATCAAGGAATACGCGCTTCAATTAGCTCTATCTGGAAAACAGTGGGCTAACCACAAATTGGTAGAAGGACGATCAACTCGTAAGTATTCCAATGATAATGATGTAGCGGCAGCCGTCATCAAAGCAGGATATGACCCTTATGATAAGAAGCTCCTTGGTGTAACGGCTATGACAAAAGCGCTTGGGAAAGCCAAGTTTGATGAGCTGCTGAGTGACTATATTGTCAAGCCACCTTGCAAACTCACTCTTGTTACCAATGACGATAAACGTCAAGCGGTAAAAATCAACAACGTAAACGATGAATTCAATAATTTAGCGGAGGACCAATAACATGGCAAACATTAACAAAACCAAAGTAATCACAGGTACAAATACTCGTCTTTCTTACTTCCACGGTTGGGAGCCGGTCTCAATCAATGGGGGAGCCGAGAAATACTCAACAGCTGTCTTGATCCCGAAAACCGATAAGAAAACGATTGATGCGATTGAGAAAGCTATTGATGCAGCAATTGAAGAAGGTATCGCTAAGTTTGGTGGCAAGAAGCCAAATAAGGCGGCTATCAAACTTCCACTTCGTGACGGGGATATCGAACGTGATGACGAAGCCTACAAAGGGCATTACTTTATCAACGCTAACTCAACGACCCCACCACAAATCGTGGACCAACGTGTGCAGCCAATTCTTGAACGTTCACAGGTTTATAGCGGATGCTACGCTCGCGTATCAATTAACTTCTACGCCTTCAACTCGAATGGGAATAAAGGTGTAGCAGCAGGATTAGGCAACATTCAATTCGTCCATGATGGCGAGCCACTTGGTGGTCAAACCTCGGCGTCAGATGAGTTTGAAACCTTGGCGGATGATGACTTCTTAGCATAAGAACATTTAAGGGCGATGGGAGATATCTCCCGTCGTCTGTTTTGATTGGAGGAATTGAATTGAAACATTTATCAATCGATATCGAGTCGTTTTCGAGTGCCAACATCTCAAAATGTGGTGCCTATAAATACAGCGAAAGCTCAGACTTTGAGATTTTATTATTCGCCTATAGCGTTGATGGTCAGCCAGTTGAAGTGGTTGATTTGGCTCAGGGAGAAACGATACCAGAAGACGTCATCAAATCCTTATCGGACGAAACCGTGATTAAACACGCCTTCAATGCGAATTTTGAGCGAGTTTGCTTATCACGTTTTCTGGGACTAAACGGCTTTCTCAATCCCCGAGGTTGGCACTGCACCATGGTTTGGGCTGCGACTTTAGGATTGCCATTATCGCTTGCCGGCGTTGGCGCGGTTCTTGGTTTGGATAAGCAGAAACTATCTGAGGGAAAAGACTTAGTTCGTTACTTTTGTATGCCCTGTAATGCGACCAAGGTAAACCAAGGCAGGACTAGGAATTTGTCACGTCATTCCCTAGATAAGTGGCGAGACTTTGTTGCTTACAACATTCGTGATGTCGAGGTGGAAGTTGCTATCCAGCAAAAGTTGTCAAATTTTCCGGTGACGCAGGAAATCTGGGAGGAGTACTGGCTGGACCAAGAAATCAATGACCGAGGAATTGAAATCGATATGATCTTGGCTGACTCGGCTGTGAATCTTGATGAAGTATCGAAGAATGAAATCAATGAGCAGTTAAAGAAGTTGACGGGGCTTGAAAATCCTAACTCGGTTCTTCAGATGCGCTCTTGGCTTTCGCAACATGGGCTTGAAGTGGAATCACTGGGTAAAGCTGCGGTTAAAGAATTAATTGAACAAACGAATGATGACAAGCTGAAGGAAGTCTTGCTCTTAAGGCAGCAGCTCGCCAAGTCATCCGTGCGTAAGTATCAGGCGATGCAAAATTATGCTTGTTTAGATAATCGAGCTCGTGGACTTTTTCAATTTTATGGTGCTAACCGAACAGGACGATTTGCCGGTCGTGGCATCCAACTTCAAAACTTGCCACAGAACCACATGAGCGATTTAGCTGAGGCGCGTGAATTGGTCAGAAACGGAGAATACGAGCTATTAGCTCTTCTTTACGACAATGTCCCGGAAGTTCTCTCTGAGCTCATCAGGACAGCTTTTATCCCTAAACCAGGAATGAAGTTTATTGTGTCGGACTTTTCAGCTATTGAGGCACGAGTCATTGCGTGGTTAGCGGGTGAGAAATGGCGTAAAGAAGTATTCAGGAATGGCGGGGATATTTACTGTGCGTCAGCGTCTCAGATGTTTGGTGTGCCAGTTGAAAAGCACGGTGTGAATGGACATTTGCGGCAAAAAGGAAAGATTGCCGAACTTGCACTTGGTTATGGTGGTTCAGTTGGCGCATTGACCGCTATGGGCGCACTCAATATGGGATTAACAGAAGATGAACTCCAACCGCTTGTGGCTTCATGGCGTGAGACGAATCCTGCGATAACCAAATTGTGGTGGGATATTGATTCGGCGGCTAAGGGTTGCGTGAGTGTTGGTGCTAAGACTGAAACTCATGGGATTACGTTTGAGTACAAATCAGGCTTTATGTTCATCCAGCTGTTGTCAGGTCGACGTTTGGCTTATGTCAAACCGCGGATTGGGCAGAACCGTTTCGGTGGTGCGGCAGTGACCTATGAAGGTGTTGGTACAACCAAGAAATGGGAACGCCTAGAAAGCTATGGACCTAAGTTTGTCGAAAACATCGTGCAAGCCATGGCGCGGGATATTTTGTGTTTTGCCATGCAGAACTTGAAGGATTATCGCATTGTCGGACACGTGCATGATGAGGTGATTATCGAAGTCCCCAAAGAAGTAACTGTTGAAGAAGTCAATTCAATCATGTCTCAAACGCCGAATTGGGCTAAGGGATTGTTGCTCAATGCGGACGGATACGAGTGTGATTTTTACCAAAAAGATTAGTCGATCAAAACGCTCATCAAAAATGTTGGTTTTCGCTCACCGAAATTGTGGAATTTGAGATGCTCCCAAATATTTTTTTGAAGTTTTTTCAAGTTAGGGTTTACTTTTGGCGATTTTCGACGCCTGTAACTTAGGAAGGGTTAGAAACCCCTCCTGAAAATTCAATTACAGGAGGCGAATAGCCATGAAAGAATTAATCCCTAAAGACGAGTTTGGCATCTTTGCTGACTCGCATGACACAGCTCGAGTTGACAGTTTGTTTGTTGCTGAGTTTTTCGGAAAACTACATCAGCACGTCTTACGTGACATCCGCAAAATCACCGATGAACATTCAGGTTTAAGCCGTGAATTCGCCGAGTCCAATTTTGGACGCGGGTCTTATACGGATGCTCAAGGACAGAAACGTCCTGTGTACTTCCTTACAAGAGATGGATTCACGATGTTGGTAATGGGCTATACCGGTAAGAAGGCTATGAAGTTCAAGGAACTCTACATCAAGCGTTTCAACGAGATGGAGGCAACCATTAAGCATCTCGTGACCTTGCGCATGGAGTATCCGATTCTCACGGAGAACATTACTTTACTCCATGACAATCCAAAGCCCCATCACTATAGCAATGAGGCTAACATGCTCAATAAAATCGTGACAGGGATGACTGCCAAGGAGTACAAGCTGAAACACGACATTCCAAAAGAGGAGTCAAGTATTCGTCCGTTTCTGACGGATAAAGAGCGTGAACAACTCGATATCCTACAACGTATCGACACCGGGTTATTACTTTCCGTTCCTGACTATCACGAGCGTAAGCAGAAGTTGGAATGGTATTACATGAAGAAATTTAAGGAGGATTAGACCTATGTTTTATGTGAAAGAAAAAATGAGTGATGTGGCTGAATTGACCATTGAGATTACTGATGAGAACGCATTCTGTACCTGTCCGAAGTGTGGAGTTGAAGTGCAAGTGGACTTGTCGGAAGTCTTGAAAGACGGTGATTCTGATTTGTTTAGCACGGTAGTTTGCTGTGCTGACTGCAGTCGAAAGATTCAGGAGGAAGAGCTCAATGCCTAAACGTTCTGACTATCGACCAATGGTCTATATTTGCTCCGCATTCTCGGGCGATGAGTTAGCCAACACCCAAAAGACCAAGCGTTACTGCCGTTATGCCTTAGACCACAACTGTATGCCAGTAGCTCCACATCTGATGTACCCGCAGTTCATGGATGAAACCACTGAGCGTGACCTGGCTATCCACATGGACTTAGTTCTCCTTGGGAAATGTGAGGAGGTCTGGGTAATTGGCAATCGCCTATCAAAGGGCATGGCGATTGAACTCGAACAAGCCCAGTGGTGGGGGAAGCATATCCGTTATTTTGACGAGGAGATGAAGGAGGTTTTCCATGATTAATTTTGCGCTTTATACGGCTAACACAGTCGGCAACTCCAAGAATAGTGTGTTCCCAACTAAGCATATGATCACTGACAAGGCGAGTTTCCAACAAGCAGTTCAGTTTGACCACGTCACTGCGGAATACCAGAACAATTATCGCAAAGGAGACAACTTCATCCAATCCGATGTGATTCCACTCGATTGCGACAATCACCATTCGGAGAACCCATCTGATTGGGTGACTTCCCTTGATGTGGCGATGCAGTTTCCAGATGTTGCTTTTGCGGTCAGCTACTCTCGGAATCACAACAAGGTCAAAGGAGATAAGACAGCTCGTCCAAGGTTTCACGTCTATTTCCCAATTGAGACAGTTGCAGACAAGGACGAATATGTCAATTTGAAGCAACAAATCAACGAGGCGTTTCCTTACTTTGACGACAATGCGATGGATGCAGCAAGACTGCTTTTCGGAACTTCCAACTCAGAGGTCGAAATCTACGAAGGCTCGAAACGCGTTACTGACGTGCTTTCAGAGGATTTATTTGCCGATTGGGAGAGCCGATTGTCGGAGATTGGTGAGGGTTCTCGAAATTCGACCATGAGCCACATCGCTGGCAAGCTCATCAAGCGTTATGGGGCAAAGGAAGAGACCTATCACCTCTTTCTCGAGCAAGCGGAGAAATGTAACCCGCCACTTCCTGATGAGGAGCTAAAGTCAATCTGGAACTCAGCCGTTCGCTTTGGCAAAAAAGTTAAACAGCAAGAAGGGTACATTCCGCCCGAGCAGTACAACAAAGATACCGAACTTGAACCAACCGACTACTCGGACGTGGGACAAGCAACTGTCTTGGCACGTGAATATGAGTGCAAGTTACGTTACTCACCATCAACCGACTATATCGTCTACAACGGCTCCTACTGGGAAGAATCCGCTCCAAAATCACAGGCAGTGGCTCAAGCATTGACGGAGCGACAACTTGAGGAAGCCGAGACTGCAATTGCTAAGCAAACTCAAGAAATGGTGAAGAATGGGGCATTTGCCATTCTTGCTTCTGTTGGACCAAAGAAAGCAGTGCCGATGTTCAACAAGGAACAGGCTCATTCTTATGAATTGTTTGAGTCCGCGCAGGCTTACAAGAAATACGCAGTGAAGAGGCGTGATGACAAATACTTATCGTCAGCGCTAAAGGTCGCTCGACCAATGCTTGAAATCGAACAACGTATTCTTGATGTGAACGAGTTTCTGCTCAACACGCCATCTGCTACCTACGATTTACGGACAGGTTACACTCAAGACCACAAGGCTGAGGACTACATCACCAAGCAGACAGAGTGTGATCCAAGTTCTAACAATGAACAGCTTTGGTTTGATGCGCTCAATACCATTTTCGTTGGTGACCAAGAGTTAATTGACTACGTCCAGATGATCGTAGGACTTGCAGCGATTGGGAAGGTTTACGTGGAGGCGCTCATCATTTCTTATGGCGAGGGTAGAAACGGGAAGTCGACTTTCTGGAACGTAATCAGCCGTGTTCTCGGTAATTATTCAGGGAGTATCTCTGCTGATATCCTGACCAGCCAAATTCGAAGAAACGTGAAACCTGAGTTGGCGGAAGCGAAAGGCAAGCGACTACTCATTGCAGTCGAGCTTGAGGAAGGGATGCGACTCAACACGTCTAACATCAAGCAACTCTGCTCAACTGATGAAATCGCTGCTGAGAAGAAATACAAAGATCCCTTTAGATACGTCCCTACCCACACGTTGGTGCTCTATACCAATCATCTACCCAAGGTGGGTGCCATTGACAAAGGGACGTGGAGACGGCTGATTGTGATTCCGTTCCTTGCCACGATTGAGGGTAACAAGGACGTCAAGAATTATGCAGACTATCTGTTTGAAAATGCGGGTGGGGCAGTTCTGAAATGGATACTCGAGGGCGCGAAGAGAGTGATTGCCGCTGATTACAAATTGCCAGTACCACGAGTCGTGAATGAGGCTATTGAGGAATATAAGGCGGCCAACGATTGGTTGGGGCATTTCCTAGAAGAGTGCTGTGAAACCGACTCGGAGTATGTCGAAAAAAGTGGCGAGGTTTATTCGGAGTATCGTGCCTTTTGTATGCGCACCGGTGAATACACTCGGAGCAGTGCCGATTTTTATGCAGCTATCGAAAATGCTGGATTTGCCCGACACCGTAATAAGAAAGGGCGATATATCAAGGGGTTAAGGGTGAAATCTGAATTTCTTGATGACTAGAGAGGGTGACACCTATGACACCTACCTACATACAGTTTTCTAGAGAGTAAAAAAATTAAACCTATAGAAAGTCTATGTCAGGGGGTGTCGGTGTTGTCACCATCAAAGAATGGAGGTAGTTAGCCATGCAATTTTTTACATGGATGAAACGGAATTATATTGATGATCCAACAGTAAAAGGGACGTTGGCTAGGAGTATGAAAGACGATAGCTTTTTCTTCCCTAAGCAACGTGGACATGACCATATCAGGAAATATCTCATTTGCAGTCAAGCGAGTGATTCTTGCTTAGAGGCATTTGAGGAATGTTGGAAGGAGTACAAACAAAATGAAATTTAAGCAATGGTTGAAAATTGGCGTTGGCAAACGAAATGCCAACTTTGATGCATTCTACGACTTTGCCTCAAAGGATGTGACCTATCCTTGGAAAAAGTCTTACGAAAAACAGCTCGCATATCTGATGAACCAGAATGTTGATGTGAGCTATCTGGAAGTTCTGCGTGATGCCTACTTTGCCTACATGACGGTGTGGCTATGAGAGAAAAGCAAGTGGAACAGGCCCTGGTTAAGGCGGTAAAAGCAAGAGGAGGCATTTGTCCTAAGTTCGTATCCCCAGGGCTGTCGGGAGTGCCTGACAGATTGGTTCTTATGCCAAATGGGAAAATAGCCTTTGTCGAAGTGAAGGCTCCAAAGAAGAAACCAAGAGCCTTACAGCTTTATCGAATGAAACAGCTGACGGATTTGGGGTTCAAGTGCTTTGTGTTGGATGAGGTTGAACAAATACCCGCATTGATTGGAGAGATTGGAGGTGGCGATGCATGAAATTTATTCCGCATGAGTATCAGCAGTACTCAATAGACTTTATCAAGAATAACAAGATTGCCGCCCTTCTGTTAGAAATGGGATTGGGCAAAACGGTGACCACGCTAACAGCGATCAAGGATTTGATGCATGACGACTTCTCAATCAAGAAAGTCTTGATTGTGGCTCCTCTTAGAGTAGCCCAATCGACATGGCCCAATGAAATCGAAAAGTGGGATCACTTGAAAGATTTGACCTATTCCGTTGTTCTTGGCACTCCCAAGCAACGCAAAGAGGCACTTTGGAAGAAAGCTGACCTGTATCTAATCAATCGAGAAAACCTGGATTGGCTAATTACGAAGTCTGGCTTTGATTTCGACTTTGACATGGTAGTGATTGATGAGCTGTCGTCTTTCAAAAACTATAAGGCAAAGAGGTTCACGAGCTTGATGCAAGTTCGCCATAAGGTTGACCGCATCGTTGGTTTGACCGGCACACCTTCAAGTAATGGTCTTATGGATTTGTTTGCGGAGTTCAAGGTCTTGGATATGGGTGAGCGCTTGGAATATTACATTTCGAGGTATCGAGATAAGTATTTCCTACCGGATAAGCGAAATGGACTGCAGATTTATTCTTGGAAACCAAGGGAGAATGCGGAACAGGAAATCTATGACAAGATTTCGGACATCACCATTTCCATGAAGTCGGTGGATTTCTTAGATATGCCAGAACTTGTGATAAACGAAGTGCCAGTCTCTCTTGGTGAGACTGAGAAACACAAGTACGACAAGTTCAAGGCAGACTTGGTGCTACAACTCAAAGATGCGGATATTGATGCCGCCAACGCAGCCGTTCTTTCCAACAAGTTACTGCAGATGGCGAATGGAGCAATCTATGACGAGTTCAACGTCAGCCACCACATCCATGACCAAAAGCTAGATGCCTTGGAAGATTTGATTGAAGGAGCAAACGGCAAGTCAATCCTTATCGCTTATTGGTTTCAACATGACCTTGAGAGAATTAAAGAGCGGTTCAAGGTTCGTCAAATTAAGACTGCCAAAGACATCGAGGAATGGAACAAAGGAAATATTCCTATCGGTGTGATTCATCCTGCAAGTGCTGGTCACGGACTCAACCTTCAAGCAGGAGGTTCAACCCTTGTCTGGTTCGGATTGACGTGGAGCCTTGAGCTTTATCAACAAACAAATGCAAGACTGTGGCGACAAGGGCAAAACGAGACCGTGGTAATTCATCACATCATTGCCAAGGATACGATTGATGAAGATGTGATGTTGGCTTTGAAACTGAAAGATAAAACTCAAGCAAGTTTGATAGATGCCGTCAAAGCAAGATTGGAGGAAAAAAATGATTAGTGTACTGGAAAAACGATATGCATTACGCAAAGAGCTGAGGGCTGATTTGGACTTCTATTTGAAACAATCGAAGGAACATCCTGAATATCAAATTAGCGAGGATATTCAAGAAAGCATCTCTAAAAAGATTAAGTTCTATGCTGATTTAACGACATGGTTTCAAAAGCTAACATTGGAAGTTCAAGAGCCGTTAAAAATTCGTGTGTTTCACCTTCGCTACAATATGGGATTTGAACTCGAGGAGATTGCTGACGGTCTAGGGATTTCGGTGGAAGAAGTTGAAAGCATTATCACCTCGACTGAAAAACACCTGATGCATATCGAATGGTTCAAGTAGGAGGGTTGCAGATGACACCAAAAGAATATCTAAAACAAACAGATACCATGAAGAAACACATCAATTCACTTGAGGTCGACCTCGAAGAGATGCGAGCGTTGTCGTGCAGCGTTTCAGCAGTTCGATATGATGAGGAACGTATTAACAATGGGACAAGGAATACTGAAGCACCTTTCATTCGAAGTCTTGAGCGGATTGCAGATATGGAGTCAAAGATTGAAAATGCAAAACATGCTTTGTTGTCCTTGAAATTAGACATTAGTGAAGCAATTGACTTGCTTGAAGATGTAGACGAGCGAGCTTTGCTTAGAGCTAGGTATGTCAATGGGAAAAGTTGGCGGATGATTGCCAAGCAGATGTGTTACTCTCAGAGCACCGTTCACCGCATTCATTCCAACGCATTAATGCATTTTTCAGTCCCAAATTGAAAGTTGACACACAATGAGAGTCCATGAGAGACGATGACACATTGTGTAATTAATTTAAGGTGGTAAAATAGTATTATCAAAAAACTATAGTTTACCAAGCCTTCGTGGAGAAATCCTCGGGGGCTTTTACTTTGCACAGAAAGGAGAGCTACCCATGCCAATGAAACCAGCTAAACCCTGTAAGTATCCAGGTTGTCCGCACCTCACGCATGCCGACTATTGCGAAGAGCATAGATTACTTGCGAGGAAACGTTACGAGAAATACGAACGTGATCCGGAGACCAACAAACGTTACGGCAGAGCTTGGAAAAAGATAAGGGCAAGATATGTGGCAGCTCATCCTCTGTGTGAGATGTGTCAGGCAGAAGGAAGGCTCACGTCAACCGAGATTGTCCATCACATCAAAGAACTGAGTGAAGGTGGAACGCATGACTTTTCAAATTTGATGAGCGTGTGTAAGTCCTGCCATTCACGAATCCACATGACACGAATGAACGCGAAAGATAAAACTATCTTGTAGAACGTACTGATGGGGAGGGGCGGTCAACATCTCTACGACCTGTCGAATTGAACAGCGCGCTAGGCTCTCACGCGCAAAAAGTTCAATTCAAAGGCCCTATTAACCCCCAAGAGAAAAAGGAGGCGAGAACAATCGCAAGAGACGGTACAAACAGAGGCGGTAGACGTGCGAAGGCAGGTTCTAAACCAACGCCTCTAGCAGATAAATTAGCAGCCAGTAAGTCCGGTAAACGAATCGAAATCCATGAATTTGAACCAGAGACACTATTGGTTGGTGGTGATATTGGTGAGGGCGCAGAACTTGAGGGAGCTGATATGCCAGACCCAAGTGAGTACCTTTCGGCCAAACAGAAGGACGGTACAACATTGGGAGCGGATGAATTATTCCGGGAGACATGGTTATGGCTTAAGGAGCGTGGTTGCGAGAAACTCGTCAGCCCAAGGGTGCTTGAAGGCTATGCACAAGCCTTTGCTCGTTATATTCAGTGTGAACAGGCTGTCAGCCAGTATGGTCTGCTCGGGAAACACCCAACGACAGGTGGTGTCGTGACGAGCCCATTTGTGACGATGAGCCAAAGTTTTCAGAAACAAGCCAATCTCCTCTGGTATGAGATTTTCGATATTGTGAAACAAAACTGCACGACAGATTTTGAAGGCAGTCCAAATGATGATGCAATGGAGCGATTGCTCCGTTCAAGGAAAGGAAATTAAACCAATGATAGAAAAAGTAAATCCGAGCCACCCTGATAAAATTGCCGACCGTATTGCTGGGGCAATCGTGGACTTGGCTTACCAAGAAGACAAGAATCCAAAGATAGCAGTTGAGATTTTAATCGGGCATGGCATCTGTCATGTGATTATTGAAACCTCGACTGCTCTTTCTTTTGAGGAAGTGCGTAAGGCAATCAAACGTATCGCGGGGGATGTTAAACAAGATATTGTGGTCGTGCCACAAGACGAGGAGTTAGCCGAAAATCAAGTTGATGCAATTCGTTGTGGGGATAACGGCATCTTCAAAGGAGTACCACTGACTGATGAACAGCTTAAAATCTCGAAAATCGTCCGTGAGCTTTATGAGAAATATCCGACAGACGGGAAGTTCATTCTGGATGGTGAGCGTTTGATTATCTGTCAAAGCCATGCGAAAACTGCTGAACTTAAAGACTTGTATCCATTTGCTCAAATCAATCCCCTAGGCGATTGGACTGGCGGCACTGATGTTGATACAGGAGCGACCAACCGCAAACTTGGTTCAGACATGGCTGATTCAGTCACAGGTGGAGGGCTGCATGGTAAAGACTTATCCAAGGCGGATGTATCAATTAACATCCACGCATTCCTCAAGGCCCAACAAACAGGAAAGCCAGTTGAACTAATCTGTGCCATTGGTGATGAGGAAGTTGATGGCTTGCCTTACTCGGTAATTGTAGAGGAAGCGCGTGACTTCGTGAATCAGCTTGGTGGATTCGAGAAATTAGCAGAATGGGGGTTGTTCTAGATGATTAAAACAATCGACCATTTTGAAAAGGTAGACATTGAAAAGCTCGTTCCCTATGCAAGGAATTCACGAACTCACTCCAAGGAACAGGTGCTTCAACTGCGAGCCTCACTCAGAGAGTTTGGTTTTCTGAATCCATGCTTGATTGACAAAGACTTTAATGTCATCGCAGGTCATGGACGAATCATGGCGGCGAAGGAAGAAGGCATTAAAGAAGTGCCTTGTATCTTTATCGAGCATCTGACAGAGGCGCAAAAGCGAGCTTACATCATTGCCGATAACAAGCTTGCCATGAACGCTGGCTGGGATGATGAAATGCTCTCGATTGAATTGTCTGACCTTCAAGGTGCGGACTTCGATTTGGACTTGCTCGGATTTGATCCCGCTGAGATTGACCAGTTACTGAATGGTGATGCAGAAGCTCAAGAAGATGAGTTTGATGTGGATGCCGAACTTGAGAAACCAACCTTCTCGAAAACCGGGGACTTGTGGTTGCTTGGCAATCACCGTCTTGTTTGCGGGGACAGTACCAAGCAAGAAACCTATGATGTCCTGATGGATGGCAAACTTGCCAATCTCACCGTGACGGATCCTCCTTACAACGTGAATTACGAAGGCAGTGCGGGCAAAATCAAAAATGACAATATGGCAAACGAGGCGTTCTACACATTCCTGTATGACGCTTTTTCTTGTATGGAAAAATCAATGGCAGACGATGCCAGCATTTATGTGTTCCATGCCGATACGGAGGGATTGAATTTTCGTAAAGCCTTTGTGGACGCAGGATTTTACCTCTCAGGGACTTGTATTTGGAAGAAACAAAGTCTCGTCCTTGGTCGCTCTCCTTATCAATGGCAACATGAGCCAGTCCTCTATGGCTGGAAGAAGAAAGGGAAACATCAGTGGTATACAGGTCGCAAAGAGTCGACCATTTGGGAATTTGATAAACCAAAGAAAAATGGCGACCACCCAACCATGAAACCTATTCCGTTGCTTGCCTATCCAATCACCAATTCGAGCATGAGTAACTGCATCGTCCTTGATCCATTTGGTGGTAGTGGTTCAACTCTTATTGCTTGTGAGCAGACAAACCGCATTTGCCACACGATTGAACTGGATGAGAAGTTCGTTGACGTGATTGTGAATCGTTATATCGAACAGGTTGGTTCAGCTGAATCTGTTCGAGTGATCCGCGATGCTCAAACGCTCACCTATGAAGATGTGTTTTCGAGGGACGATTGTATCAACTAAAACCATTAAGAACTGGCTAATCACTTGATATAAAAGGCTTTCTGAGTGATATATGTAATGAACAAAAAGCAAAAGGAGGACATCAAGATGATGCCAAATCGTGAAACAATCGAACGCTTGAAAGAAACATACCCTGAAGGCACACGGGTGGAACTGGTAGCCATGAGCGACACGTACGCCCCACCAAAGGGCACACAGGGAACGGTGACGGGGGTGGATGACATTGGTTCGCTTCTCGTGAAATGGGACAATGGTTCAAGCCTCAACGTGTTGTACGGGGAGGACATGGTGCGAATCGTCAAGCCCAAGAAAAGCTTCAAACTGGTTTTCCAAAACGGAACCGTTAAGGAATATGAGACTTATGAAGAAGCTTGGGATTTTGTCACCGACATGGTGTTGAATGACGACTTGGTCTGGGTGGACTTTTATCCAACTGAACATAACTGGGATATGGTTCGAGTGAGAAAGGGGTTCTAACCATGGGAGTGAGCAAGCGTAAAATCTACAACATTGCCAAGAAACACATCTACGGTTTGCCTGAACGGGGTGACTTGAAGGCACATAACAGTGACCGTGAAGATTTCCTCGACATTGCCGTGTGGAGCCTTGAGGATGCGTTAATCGCAGCCTACGAGCAAGGCAGAAAGGATGGGCAAAATGAATCCAAGAATTAAGAAACAAATCATTGCCATTCAAGAGTCGGGGCTGACAAACATGCTCGACACCAATTACGTGCAGCGACTAGCTCATGAGCGTAACTTCTTTGAACTCGTGATTTTCATTGAAGACCACAAGAAGGAGTACGTGCATTTCATCATGACAGGAGATGAATCTGATGTGGACTAATGGTGTGATTAAGATTGATAAGACCAACGTAACCTTCAGTGTAAAGCATTTTGAAGAACCAAGCGAGTTTGGGATTGACGAAGGTTGCATTTCCAAACTCGAACTGAGAGTGAAGGGAAAGATTGTCGCCGACTACGACCGTGGATGGGATATTGAACCAAGCGATGCTGCGGTTGAGAAAGCACTACAATATGTGCTTGCGACTTACAACTAAAATTTTGAAGAACAGCTTGAGGGCTGTTTTTCTTATGGAAAGGAGTGGTGCGGTTGCCTTTAAAGAAATATAAGCCGACCAAGTTTAAGGAAAAATCGTCCAAGTATGACAAAGACTTAGCTGATTATGCCGTGAACTTTATCGAGTGCCTGAGCCATACCAAAGGAACATGGGCGGGCAAACCGTTTGAACTCCTTGATTGGCAGGAACAAATCATCCGTGATTTATTTGGCACGGTTAAGCCAAATGGTTATCGGCAGTTCAATACGGCTTACATTGAAATCCCCAAGAAAATGGGGAAATCAGAACTTGCGGCTGCGGTAGCTCTGTTGCTTACTTGTGGTGATGGTGAAGAACGTGCCGAGGTTTATGGTTGTGCAGCTGACCGGCAACAAGCCTCTATCGTATTTGAGGTGGCTGCCGATATGGTGCGAATGTGTCCTGCATTGAATAAGCGAGTGAAGATCCTTGCCTCACAGAAACGGATAGTCTTCAAGCCAACGAATAGTTTTTATCAAGTTTTGTCAGCTGAGGCTTATTCCAAACACGGCTTTAACATCCACGGTGTCGTCTTTGATGAGCTACATACCCAGCCCAACCGTAAGCTCTTTGATGTAATGACGAAGGGTTCAGGTGATGCACGTACCCAACCTTTGTATTTCTTGATTACGACTGCTGGGACGGATACCAATTCCATCTGTTATGAAACGCATCAGAAGGCACTTGATATTATTGACGGTCGCAAGCACGACACGACTTTCTATCCTGTGATTTATGGGGCGGATGAAAGTGATGATTGGACAGATCCGAAAGTTTGGAAGAAGGCGAATCCGTCTCTTGGTGTCACGGTAGGTATTGATAAGGTCAAGGCAGCTTGTGAGTCGGCAAAGCAAAACCCTGCCGAGGAAAACTCATTCAGGCAGTTACGCCTAAACCAATGGGTGAAACAAGCCATTCGGTGGATGCCAATGGATAAATGGGACGCTTGTGGTTTTAAGGTAGCTGAGAAATCGCTAGAAGGACGAGTTTGTTATGGTGGGCTTGACCTTTCCAGCACGACCGACATTACATCCTTTGTTTTGGTCTTTCCACCCGAAGATGAGGATGATAAGTTTGTCATCTTGCCGTATTTCTGGATACCAGAGGAAACGCTTGACCTACGGGTGAAACGTGACCATGTCCCTTATGATTTATGGGAAAAGCAAGGGTGGCTGAAAACCACTGAGGGGAATGTCGTTCATTACGGGTTCATTGAAACCTTTATTGAGGAACTCGGACAGAAATACAACATCCGAGAAATCGCCTTTGACCGTTGGGGTGCTGTTCAGATGGTTCAGAACCTCGAGGGAATGGGCTTTACGGTTGTACCTTTCGGACAAGGGTTTAAGGATATGAGCCCGCCGACCAAAGAATTGATGAAACTAACTCTAGAGCAGAAAATCGCTCATGGTGCGCATCCCGTTCTTCGGTGGAATATGGATAACATCTTCATTCGAACTGACCCAGCAGGAAACATCAAAGCCGATAAAGAAAAATCAACGGAGAAGATTGATGGAGCGATTGCGACCATCATGGCACTCGACCGTGCTATCCGCTGTGGGAATAATAATGCAGCAAGTGTCTATGATGATAGAGGCTTGTTATTTTTGTGATTATTCACTCTCATGAGCTAATCCGTGATAAAATCATATACAGAAGATAAAAACACGTCCCGGTAGGTAGTCCGGGAGCGACAAATGTCGTCAGTAACCTGCCTCCTTGGTTGTCCTTTCTTCTGATTCAAAACAAAGGAGGGATTGCCGTGGAGAAGATAAGTGCAACATTGACGGTGTTGTTCGAAGATCCATTCTGGGTTGGCGTTTTTGAGAGAAGGTATGATGACAAGATTGAGGTCGCCAAAGTAACCTTTGAGAAAGAGCCTAAAGATTATGAGGTTTATGACTTCGTTTTGCGCCAATACCATTACTTGAAATTCAGTCCAGCAATCGAAGATGATGTGCTTAGTGATAAGAAAATCAATCCAAAACGCTTGCAGAAATTGGCTAAGAAGCAAGCTTCTGAGGTCGGTATTGGCACGAAAGCACAACAAGCACTGAAACTTCAACTAGAAGAGCGAAAATTGGAACGCAAGAAAAGCAGTCGTGAACAACGAGAAGCTGAAAAGCAAAAACAATTTGAACTCCGACAAAAGAAACGTCACGAGAAACACAGAGGGCATTAATTTCCCCCCTGTGTTTTTCTATACCCAAAAATCTGGAAAGGAACTAATCAATGGGAATATTTAACAGACTATTTAAGTCGCGAGATAAACCAATGAACCAAACAATCAGCTCGCCTAACCGCTTTATGTTTGGTGGAACAACGGCTGGAAAAGTCGTAACTGAACAAAGCTCCATGCAGATGACAGCTGTCTATTCTTGTGTCCGCATCTTAGCGGAGGCGGTTGCAGGCTTGCCTCTACACTTTTACAAATATCGTGAAGGTGGTGGCAAGGAAAAGGCAGTCAACCATCCGCTTTACTTTTTGCTCCATGATGAACCCAATAGTGAAATGACCTCATTTGTCTTTCGTGAAACGCTCATGACTCATTTGCTTTTATGGGGAAATGCTTATGCTCAAATCATCAGAAATGGTAAGGGAGAGGTTGTGGGGCTTTACCCGTTAATGCCAGACAGAATGGCAGTCAATCGGGATGAAAGGAAGGAGATTTACTACCTCTACACGGTAGATTCCGGACCACAAGTCAGGCTTTCCAAGTCAGAAGTCCTGCATATTCCTGGGCTTGGATTTGATGGTTTGGTAGGATATTCGCCAATCGCAATGGCTAAGAATGCGATTGGTATGGCGATAGCCTGTGAGGAATACGGAGCCAAGTTCTTTGCGAATGGAGCGAATCCCGGTGGTGTTCTTGAACATCCAGGGACATTAAAAGATCCAGTCCGAATCCGTGAAAGTTGGAATGCGACCTTTGGAGGTTCGTCCAACGCCAGCAAGGTAGCCGTGCTTGAAGAAGGGATGAAATACAGTCCAATCTCGATTTCGCCTGAACAAGCTCAGTTCCTTGAAACTAGGAAATTTCAAATCAACGAGATAGCTCGAATTTTCAGAGTGCCACCACACATGGTTGGTGACCTTGAGAAGTCGAGCTTTTCAAATATCGAACAGCAGTCACTAGAATTTGTGAAGTACACCCTCGACCCTTGGGTGATGCGGTGGGAACAGGCTATGACCAAAGCCCTCCTCTCATTGGACGAGAAAAAGGACTACTTCATCAAGTTCAATGTGGACGGGCTTCTTCGTGGTGATTATCAGTCACGCATGAACGGTTATGCGACAGGACGTCAAAACGGGTGGATGTCAGCTAACGATATTCGAGAACTTGAAAACCTCGACCGCATTCCAGAAGAGGAAGGTGGGGACTTGTATCTCGTGAACGGCAATATGCTACCGCTCAAAGATGCTGGGGCATTTGCCACAAATACTAACGAACAGGAGGAAGAAAACCAAGATGAAGAAGTTTTGGAAGTGGGTGAATCAGACACCGAAAAATCTGACGACACCCGAAACGCAGGAGAACCAAGAGCCAAGCCAAATCTCCGACCGAACCCTTTACCTCAACGGACAAATCGCCGAGGTTAGTTGGTTTGATGATGACGTCACACCTCAGCTATTCAAAGATGAGCTGATGAGTGGCGAAGGAAATATCACAGTCTGGATTAATAGTCCAGGTGGCGATTGTGTGGCGGCAGCTCAGATCTACAATATGCTGAAAGAATACTCGGGTGACGTGACGATTAAGATTGACGGACTTGCGGCTTCGGCAGCATCAGTCATTGCAATGGCAGGTGACAAAGTGGTCATGAGTCCTGTTGCCATGATGATGATTCATAATCCGTCCACGGTTGCGTTCGGTGACCGAGTGGATATGCAGAAGGCAATGGCAATGCTTGATGAAGTGAAGGAAAGTATCATCAATGCATATGAAATCAAAACTGGTATGAGCCGAACTAAACTTGCCCATATGATGGATGCAGAAACGTGGATGGATGCGAGGTCAGCGGTTGATTTAGGCTTTGCCGATGATGTTGACGGTAAGGTTGACGAAGACCTACCTAAGATGACTTTCTCGGAAACCACGGTGATGAATTCACTCATGGATAAAATCGCCAAGCGATGTCGTATAAAATCAGCTAAACAAAAAGAAGAACCAAAACCAACAAATACTATCAAAGCCGATTCTCTCGAAGAACGGCTATTTTTAATGAAAACATGGAGGGATTAACTTATGAACCAAATTCAAGAATTGATGGAAAAACGTAAACTTGCATGGGAAGGTGCGAAAGCCTTCGTTGAAGCGAAGAAAGACAAGGATGGCTTGATGTCGGATGAAGATGCCAAGACTTACTCTGAAATGGAGAAAAAGGTCGCTAACTTCACGAAAGAAATCGAGCGTATGCAGTCCATGGAAAACATGGAGCGTGAAATGGCTAAACCAATGTCTGAACCATTGACCTCGCAACCAATGCAAGCTGAAAATAATAACGACAAACCGAAGAAAACTGGTCGTGCCTCAAACGAGTACAAAGAGGGTGTTCTTCAAGCTCTCCGTTCTAACTTCCGTCAAGTATCAAACGTCCTTCAAGAAGGTGTTGATGCGGCAGGTGGTTACCTTGTGCCAGATGAATACGACAAACGCTTGATTGACGGATTAACTTCTGAAAACATCATGCGTTCACTGGGGACAACCATTACCACAAGTGGTGAACATAAAATCAATATTGCAGGCAACAAACCGGCTGCTTCATGGATTGAAGAAGGCGGCGAGTTAAGCTTTGGTGATGCAACCTTCGACCAAATCTTACTTGATGCTCACAAACTTCATGTGGCGATCAAGATTACTGATGAGTTGCTTTACGACAATGCCTTCAACCTCGAAAGCTACATCATTGACCAATTTGCTAAAGCCTTATCCAATGCCGAAGAAGATGCCTTCTTGAATGGTGATGGTGTAGGAAAACCTCTCGGAATCTTTGCGGAAACAGGCGGTGGTCAAGTAGCGGTGACAACGAACACGCAAAGCTCAATTACGGGAGATGAGTTAATCAACCTCGTTTACGCTTTGAAACGTCCATATCGAAAAAATGCGAAGTTCATCATGAACGACCAGACGATTGCCCTACTTCGCAAACTCAAAGACAACAATGGCGCTTACTTATGGCAACCAGCCGTTCAAGCAGGTGAACCTGATCGCCTTTATGGTTATCCGGTTTACACGTCTGAGTATGTGCCAGCGGTGGCTGCTGGCAAACCTGTCATTGCCTTTGGTGATTTCAGCTACTATAACATCGGTGACCGTGGTGTGCGTTCCTTCGACCAACTCCGTGAACTCTTTGCGGGCAATGGTATGGTTGGTTTTCTTGCCAAAGAACGTGTGGATGGCAAACTCGTCTTGCCAGAAGCCGTTCAAATCTTGAAGATGAAAGCATCCGCTGCGGCATCTTAATAATCGTGGCACTGACGTACCTCTCCGTGTTAAAATATGCTAAGCAATGAAAACGGAGAGGTTGAATTCAATGTCAGTACAAGGTCAAAAAAAGTGGGATGAGGTTCCTGAAAACATCAAGGAGTTGCTGGTAAACAATGTTTACTGCAGAAATTGTGGTGTTACTACAATTGTCGACTACGAACCAAGTCTAAGTGATGGTCTAGTGGTTCTTGAGGTGAAATGTAAAACTTGTGGTGCTCCGGTAGCACGAGTAATAGATTAGAGAGGAAGCTTAATGAATGGGCAATATCATCTAATCAATCGAAAAGGGAATAAGTTCAAGTTTTATTGGGCTCCAATGCATCCTGAAATTAACCGCACGGACTATTCCAAATGGGGAGTGGCAGTCGTTGATTTGGATTGGAAAACTTATGACCCACGTCCGCTGCATTTGAGGGCAAAACCATTAGACTATGAATTACAGCCTACTTTTCAAGTGTTGAGCTTTCCAATTATTGGTGGGGAAGAGTACCGTAATACATATTGGGTTCTCGGCTCTCACCATCTTTGGCAAGCAATTAGAGTATTTGAAAAGGGCGGAAAAGATGCTGCATGGGCATCTGGATGAGGTAATCACCTAGTGGTTGCCTTTTTATTTTGGAGAGGAGGCAACATGACGAGCTTACTTGCAAAGGTAAAAGCCAATCTCATACTCGAGCATAGTGAGGATGATGAGCTGTTGGAACGATTTATTCTGACGGCTCTTTCTTATGCCGAAAGCTACCAACACCTAACTGAAGGCTATTATTCGGAAAATGAAATCCCAGCCACGACTGAGCAAGCGATTATTATGCTTGCCAGTCACTTCTATGAAAGTCGTGACGGTTCAACCGCTGGCTTCTTTTCGGATAACGTCAATGCTAGTAGCCAAGTTTGGAACACAGTTAATCTGCTACTCAGGCTAGACAGGCGGTGGCAAGTATGAGTTTTGGGAAAATGAATCAACGTATTCAGATAGTAAAGACGGTTAACCAGAAAGACAGTGCAGGCTTTGTGACCAAACAAGATGAGGTCCTGGCAAGCGTTCGGACTTACAAGGAAGAAAAGAACGCCACCGAAAAGTGGGTCAACCTTGCGACCTTTAGCTCAGCGACTTGTTTATTTCGTCTGAGGGTAATTCCGAACCTCACTGTCACGACTGAAATGGTTATCTTGTCGGACAATGACAGGTATCAAATCATTTCAGTAGAAAACGTCAGAAATCGAGACATGTACCTTGAAGTGTTGGCGAAGAAAGTTGAGGTGAGTGCGGATGGCTAAGGCAATAATGAAGATGCCAGAGGACTTCTTGATGAAGGTCTCAAAACTTGAAAGCAAGACGGATGAAATCTTGCCACGAGTGTTGGAGAGCGGTGCGGAGGTGGTTGAAGCCAAAGTCAGAACCAACCTTTCAGCAGTTGTTGGTGCAAATACCAAGCTTGAAAGTCAGTCAACTGGAGAACTCGAACGAGCGCTTGGTACATCACAAGCCCGTCAAGATAAGGACGGGAACTGGAATATCAAAGTTGGTTTTGACGAACCACGGTCTGACGGTGATTCCAATGCCAAGATTGCGAATATCCTTGAATACGGTCGTCACGGTCAAGCACCTAAACCTTTCTTGAAACCTGCTAAGTCGCAATCAAGGAAATCTTGCATTGAAACTATGAAGGCGAAACTCGAAAGTGAGGTGGAGAGCATTTGATTTTAGAAGAATTAAACACTTTACTTATGAACCTCGACATTCCAGTTGAAACGGGTGAATTCAGTGGTCCGGCTCCTGACGTTTATTCAGTGCTCACACCACTTTCCGATCGTTTTGAAGTCTACGGAGACAACTTGCCTACGGTTGATATTTGTGAGGTTCGCATTTCACTTTTTGTCCGTGGGAACTATCTGGAAATGAAGAAACAAATAATTCAAGCCTTACTTGGAGCAGACTTTACGATCACGGATCGGCTCTTTGTCGGTTTTGAGAAAGACACGAAATATTATCATGTGGCGATAGATGTCGCCAAGCATTATGAAATGGAGGGATAAGATGGCTACGATTGGATTGGATCAATTATTTTATGCACCGATTACAGAGTCGGCAACCACTGGTGAAGAAACATATGGAACACCCGTGAAACTTGCGAAGGCAATCTCAGCTGAGCTGTCAGTTGAATTAGCCGAGGCGACATTGTTTGCGGATGACGGTGCATCAGAGGTGGTCAAAGAATTTAAGAATGGGAAATTGACACTTGGTGTTGATGACATTGGGCGAAGTGTTGCAGCCGTGCTTGTTGGGGCAACTGTTGACGATAACGGTGTCTTGATTTCAACGACTGAGGATGGAGGTACGCCGGTTGCGATTGGTTTCCGTGCGCGTAAGTCCAACGGGAAATATAAATACCTGTGGCTTTACCGCGTAAAATTTGCTGTACCAAGCACCAGTCTTGCGACTAAGGGTGACGACATTACCTTCTCAAGCCCAACGATTGAGGGAACGGTGATGCGCCGAAATAAACTTGACGGACAAGGCAAACACCCGTGGAAAGCGGAAGTGGATGAAAATGATACTGGGGTCGATGCAGCTACCATCAGTGGTTGGTACGCGAGTGTCTATGAACCTGAATTTACGGAAGGCTAGGAGGATACCATGACAGAAGAACGAAGTGCCAAGATAACGCTTGGTGGAGATGAATACGAGTTGATTTTAACAACCAAGGCGACTAAAGAAATCGCTGCTCACTACGGTGGGCTTGAGAACTTGGGTGAGAAATTGCTTAAGAGCGAGAACTTTGAACTAGCCCTTGATGAAATCATCTGGCTGATTACTTTGTTGGCCAATCAGTCCATCAAGATTCATAACTTGAAAAACAAGGATGACAAGAAAGACGAACTCACGACTGAGTATGTGGAGCTATTGACCTCGCCACTGGAACTAGCTGAATACAAATCAGCAATCACCGAAGCAATGTTCAAGGGAACTGCTCGGAACATTGAGAGTGAGATTGAAACAAAAAACAAAGCAGGCGAGTAAGTGACGTTGAAACATTTACTCGCCTTTACTATTACGGAACAGTGCAAATGGGCATGACACCAGATGATTTTTGGTTTTGCCCACTTGGACTGTTTCTTGATTTATGGGAATGCCATAAGCAGTTCGCGGGCATCAGCAAGCCAAAGGTTGAGATGTTCATTGATGATGTGATTCCAAGTGGGATTTAATTGATAGTTTGTGTTTAAAATATTCCAAGTGTTATAATTTATATATGTTATTGAAGAGATTCTGAGGAGGCTATGCTATGGATTACAAACTTTTTCAGGAACATAGAGAAACTAAGTACGGCATTCATTTAGTTGAAGAAACTTCACTTGATACGCTTGTGTATTCGATTGTTCATTTGAATGATACCGGAAAAGTAATTGTAGCAATTGCAATGAATCCAAGAGGCAATAAACCGATAAGCGAGGAAGAAAATCGTATAAATAATGCGAATTCTCAAAATGTTACTAAGTTGGAGCCAACTAGAAGAACCGCACTGTATCGTTTTTCTGACTTATTCGGATATAAATCTTTCAAAGAATTAATTCAGGTAGATATTTTTTCCAAACGAACAATTCAATCCAAGCAATTAGATTATGAAATTCGGAATGCTGTCGATAGAACTGAATTAGATAGATTGATTGGATTCAATAACTATGAAACTATAAAAGCGGAAGTTGAAAAAGCTGACTATGTTTTACTCGATTGGGGAGCAGGTATTCCATGGGAAAAATTTAGTGACTATAGAGATGAGTTATATCAACTTTTTGAAAATAACTTTGAAAAATGTTTTTGGTTTGGAGCAACATCTGATGGATCCCCTAAACATCCAAATTTCCATGGGGAAAAAAGACTACAAAAAATAGAAAAATCTGAGCTAAAAAGAATTTTCTACAAAAAATAAAACATGTCGATTAAGACTGCGTAGGCGGTCTTTTTTCATGCTTAAAACAGGAAGGGGGTGAGGTTTAATGGCAGATAACTTTGGCTTAAAGATTGGAGTTGAGGGGGAGAAGGAGTTTAAGAACTCTCTTCGTGAAATCAACCAATCCTTCAAGGTGCTCGGCTCAGAGATGAAGTTGGTATCCTCTGAGTTCGATAAGAATGACAAAAGCATTCAGGCGGTTTCTGCTCGAAATGCAGTCCTCAATAAGTCGATTGATGCTCAGAAAGAGAAAATCACGACACTTGAAAGTGCCCTTAAAAACGCCTCAGACAGCTTTGGCGAAAACGATAAACGAACCCAGAACTGGGCAATCCAACTCAACAACGCCAAGGCTCAGCTTAATGGCATGGAGCGTGAACTTGCGACCAATGAGAAGGCACTCGACTCCATGGGGCAAGAAGAGGTGGACGTCACCAAAGAAACGGATAACCTTGGCAATGAACTCAAGGATACAGGTGATGAGGCTGAGAAGTCTGGAGGCAAGTTCGAGAAATTCGGTGGCGTTCTTAAAGGCATTGGTGCAGCCATGGGAGCCGTGGCTCTTGCAGCCGGTGCTGCCGCAATTGAATTAGGCAAACAAGTGGTATCAGCTTATGCCGACTATGAACAATTAGTCGGCGGGGTTGATACCCTTTTTGGTGATGCATCAAAGACAGTTCAGAAATCAGCGGATAATGCCTTCAAGACTGCAGGGATGTCCGCCAACGAGTACATGGAAACTGTCACAGGTTTCTCTGCAAGCTTGATCCAGTCACTCAACGGAGATACGGCAAAAGCTGCTGGTGTCGCTGACCAAGCCATCACCGACATGAGCGATAATGCCAACAAAATGGGATCGAATATGTCTGACATCCAAAATGCGTATCAAGGTTTTGCTAAGCAGAACTACACTATGCTCGACAACTTGAAATTAGGTTATGGCGGGACAAAAGGTGAGATGGAACGACTGCTTGCTGACGCAGAGAAAATCACAGGCAAGAAGTATGACCTTTCCAACTTTGCGGATGTGACCGAAGCGATTCATGTCATCCAAACTGAAATTGGCATCACAGGAACGACTGCCAAAGAGGCGACAGAAACCATCAGCGGTTCGATTGATGGCATGCAGTCGGCAATTTCTAACCTCATGGCAGGACTCGGAAATGCTAATGCAGATATTGGCTCACTCATTGGAAATGTGGTCGAGTCATTCCAAAATGTGCTCAAGAACATCATTCCTGTCATTGAAAATATCGTCTCCGCCTTGCCTGCGATGATTGATGCGGTCATCGGGGCAATTGGTCAGTTATTGCCAACCTTGCTCGAGGCAGTGACCTCATTGTTTTCTCAAGTTTTGCAGACGATTTTAGGCCTACTACCGACCTTGATTCCCGTGGTGGTTCAAGCCGTCTTAACGATTGTGCAAACATTGATTGAGAATCTGCCACTCCTTATTAATGCCGCCTTTCAGTTAGTAACGACACTCATTCAAGGTATCGGGGAGGCTTTACCTGAGCTTATCCCGATTACCATTCAAGCCATTATCACCATTGTGAATGGTTTGATTGAGAACTTGCCGTTACTCCTTGATGCGGCTCTCCAACTAATCATGGGACTGGCTCAAGGGTTGATTACGGCTTTACCGATTTTGATTGGTGCTTTGCCACAGATTATTACGGGAATCGTGAACTTCATTATCAGTTCTATCCCCATCATCATCCAGACAGGTATTCAACTATTGACCTCGTTGGTATCGGCATTACCTGATATCATCAATGCGATTGTGGCAGCCATTCCGGTGATTATTCAAAACATTTTGAATGCGGTGATTGGGGCAATTCCTCAGCTGATTGATGCAGGTATTCAACTCTTAGTTGCTTTAATTGGTGCTTTACCACAAATCATCACGACCATTGCGAACGCTCTGCCTCAGATTATCAATGCCATTACAAGCACCTTGGTTGGGAATATCGACAAGATTATCCTTGCCGGAGTGCAACTATTAGTAGCGTTGGTTCAGAACTTGCCGGCCATTATCTCGGCAGTTGTGAAGGCAGTCCCTCAAATTATCACAGGACTCGTGAATGCCTTTGGGGAGTACATCTCCACAATGGGAAATATTGGTCTCAACCTCATCAAAGGCATGTGGAATGGTATCGCTGATGCAGCGGGTTGGCTTAGAAGTAAAATCTCAGGGTTCTTCGGTGGCGTGGTAAACAGTATCAAGGATTTCTTTGGTATTCACTCACCATCAACTTTGTTCCGAGATGAAATCGGGAAGAACATGGCGCTAGGGATTGGCGTTGGTTTCGATAAGGAAATGACGGGTGTGGCGAAAACCATGCAAGATGCCATTCCAACGAAGCTTGATATGCCAAAATTTGATATTGATACAGGTATCCATACAGCAATTGATAGCACCTTCTCCATGCTTGATTTAGGAGCGAAGGTGGACGCACTTACCAATATTACGACTGAGATGTTCCCAGCACTCCTCAAAGCAATGGATATCAAGATTACCCTTGATGATGGAACGCTTGTTGGTCGCTTAGCTCCTGAAATTGATAAGAGCTTAGCTGTTTTGAAACGTAGAAATTATGCCTACTAATTAAGGGGTAAAAGCGCCATTTTTTATTTTGATGTATAATTTAAATACATGAAATCGGAAACGGAGAGTTATTATGGGGAATATTATTGATAATGTCATGGGGCATATTACTCCAATTGACAAAAAAGAAGTTGATGAATTTAAATTGCTTGTATCAGAGGAGGCATTTCTGACAGAAAATCGTGACAAAATCACGTTTTCAGAAGGATTCCCACCGGAATTAGCAGGAGCAATTAGCGGTTTGGGTGCTGGTGCTGTTGGAGTAGGGTTTGTGTTTGCCGCATTTGCCGGAATGAGCGGAGCGGAGATTATGGCGGCGCTTGCTGGATTTGGAGTTGCCGGAGCAGTTGGAGGAATCGCAAGTATTGCTGCTGTAGTGGCTGCGCCTATCGTTATAGTTGGTGGAGGTGCGTTCCACATTGCCAATCAGAATAAACTAGGTCATGAGTTAGAACGACTGTTTAAAGAATCAATCAAATTTGAGAAACAACTTGCCAATGACGAAAGAGAAAATGTTAGAGGCTTGATTCTAGCTACAAACGAATATCGTAAAAAGCTTGCTAATAAGCATCATGATTTGAAGAAGTATGTTTAAATGTGCTTCATAATAATAACCAAAGATCGCTTTGCGGTCTTTTTTTATGCCCAAAAGGAGGTGGTAGCTTGAATGCGTTTATTTTAGATGGAACAATCAACTCACGGACTGACCTTGGACTTCGCATCACACAAGTTCCTGTGATTCCAACAAGTGAACGAGTGATTGAAAACATTGAGGTGGATGGACGAGAAGGAGATTTGACCTTACTCAAGGGTTGGAAGGATATGACGTTTAATCTGAAAGCCGTCATCTGGGCAAAGGATGTGTGGACGGTCTGGCGAAATATCTCTCCACAAATCCTAAACGCCAAGACCATTAGCTTTTCAAACGATCCGTCAGTCTTTTATAAAATGAAAACCATTCAGGCGAGTGGGTTAACGCAAGTGCTATCGACCATGTGGGAGTTTGAGCTTGAAATTACCTGCTTGCCATTTCGTTATAAAGTAGGCGTTCCGCTCATCAATCGAACCTCATCTGGAACGGTAACGAATAGTGGTAACGTCTTTTCACTGCCACGAATCAAGGTCTATGGCAGTGGTACGAGGACACTAACGATTAACGGCAAACCTATCGTGCTCAACCTTCAATCAGAGTATTTGATTATCGATAGTGAACTGAAGGAATGTTACTACGGAGACGTGGCAACAAATAATCTAATGACAGGTGATTTCCCTGAATTTCGAGTGGGCTCTAATACGGTCACGCTAGGAACAGGTATCACCAAAGTCGAAATCGAACCGAGGTGGCGATACTTATGATGATTTTATATGAGAAAACTGAATCAAGCTTCAATCATAATGGTCTCGCTGTCCTTGATGATGCTGTTGTAAGCCCTGTTGTTACCGAACAACTCAATGGGCTTTTTTCTTTGGAATTTGACTATCCCATTCATGCTAAGGCGAGCGACAAACTTCGACCAGAGATGATTGTGAAATGCCCTGTGCCTGAACTTCAAGACCAACTCTTTCGAATCGTAGAACGTGATGATTCCATTGGTGGTCTTTTGCACATCGTGGCGCACCACATCTTTTACGACTTAGCAAAGAACCTCATTGAAGACACCTATATCGTCAACAAGAACGGTAGCGGAGCATTAACTCAACTCTTGGGGGCAACGGCAGTCGGCCACTCATTTACTGGAACTTCCAACATCACAACCGTCAATAACGTTCGCTTGGTGCGATTAAATCCAGTCGAAGTCTTGATTGATGCAGATTTGGATAATGGCTATCAAGTGCATTATGGCGGGGAGATTGTTAGGGATAATTTCTCGATTTCTATGCTTGTCCACCGAGGGAGTGATAATGGTGTTCAGATCCGAGACAAGAAGAATCTGACAGGCTACAAGTCTGATTTGGACTATTCGTCTATCGTCACTCGCATCATGCCAGAGGGCTATGATGGCTTGTTCTTGCCTGAAAAATATGTCGATAGCCCACTTATCAGCAGCTATGTCAGTCCGAAAATTAAGGTCATAAAATATGACAACGTCAAAGTCGGTGATGAAGAAGGCGAGTTTGCGACCAAGGAATTGGCTTATGCGGAACTCAGGCGACTCGCAGCACTTGAATTTACGGTATCTCATATTGATAAACCGACTGCGACCTATGATGTGGAATTTGCCCCACTTGAGCGAACGGAGGAATACAAGGAGTTTTCAAGTCTTGAGACGATTAATCTTGGGGATACTGTTTCTGTCATTCACGCAGATGACGGCTTTAGTGTGACCGCTCGAATGGTTGAGTATAGGTATGACCCCATTTTGAAAGCATTCATTTCTATCACGCTTGGGAACGTCATGCCGAAATTCACCGATGTGGCAAAGGACATCAAGAAAGTCGATACCAAGGTTGAACAAGCCAAGGATGATGCCAACTACGCCTTGACTGCGGCTAACGGCAAGAATACCAACTTCTATGGTCCGGATACGCCAGCCAATCCAAAGTTAGGAGACGTTTGGTACAAAGAGAATGGCGACAAACTTGAAATGTGGGTTTATGAAAGCCGTGATGGTGTGACTCAGTGGTATGCCTTAGCCAATGACCTGACAGCAGAAGAAGTCAAACAAGCAGTTGCTCAAGCTCAGGAAGAATCAGCTGATGCGCTTGAAAAAGCCAATAATGCCTTTGATGAAGCAGTGAACGCTTTGGAAAATGCAAATCAAGCCAACTCAACGGCAAATTCTGCCAGCCAGCTCGCTGATTCAGCGTTTAACAAATCAGTGAAATCGTCAGTAGTCACTTATGCGGTTGGGACAAGTGGAACTACTGCCCCAACGTCAGGGTGGCAAAGCACCGTACCATCTGTTTCTTCAACTCAGTACCTGTGGACGAGAACTGTGTTTACACTTCAAGATAACTCTGCCACAACTTCATACTCGGTTTCAAAGCAAGGCACAAAAGGGGACAGAGGTGATACAGGGGCCACTGGAGCAACCGGTGCAACAGGTAGCCCTGGTACTCCGGGGCAAAACGCACCAACGATTACGTCAGTTCGAGAGCAGTTTTACCTCTCGACTTCAAATACCAGTCAAACAGGAGGATCGTGGTCAAATACCATTCCTACTTGGTCGAGTGGCAAGTATTACTGGACAAGAGTGGTGACGACTTATTCGGATAGCTCAACTACAACCTCAACGGCAGTTCTTGACCAAGGGTTGAATCAATCCTTGGTATCAGCTCTTGAAGCAAAGTCTGTTACTGAAACCTTAACCACTACCGTAAATCAGCATGCCACAAAAATTGAACTGGCTGCGACCAACATTACCAACCTTCAAGGACGAATGACGACAGCCGAGTCGACACTCACCGTTCAGGCAGGTCAGATAGCTGCCAAAGCGAGTCAAACTTCGGTGGATAGCTTAACCGGCAGAATCTCAAGTGCCGAAGCAAGTCTGACGGTTCAAGCAGGGGAAATCGTATCAAAGGCAAGTCAAAGTTCCGTTGATGCGTTGACAGGGAGGGTGACATCAGCCGAAACATTGATTCAACAAACCTCCGATACCATGCTTTTGAAAGTCTCTGAACTCCAAGATGAAATCGGTATTCCTTTCAAAGTCAAGAATTGGGAACAAGGGTCACTTAGCACGAGTGATGGTTCAGAGATAACTGCTACTAACTATATCCGCTCAGAGTTCATCGATGTGGAGTCGGGTGATAAGTATATTGCTCAACGAAGAGATGGGACATCAGTTACGTTTTACTATCACTTTTATGGTTTCACTTTACCCTATGTGGACTATGTGCCAGCTGCCAAGCAGTATGTCGAGAAGTTAGCAGTTGGAACGTATGACAACACCACAATCCTTGATTACCTCAATTCGAAAAATGTGGAGACTTTGTCTATCACAGGCTCAGTAACATCAAACCCATATGCCTCGGCTGAGGACTATCTGGCAATTTACAAATTACCTTTAGACGGTCGAGTTTTTCCGAACACCATCACTTGGAATGGACGAAAAGACACGTCCGACAATATCGTCCTACTTTACATCGGTGGTGTGTGGGAGCAGATTGATGTGGTAACAAATAGTAGTAACGCTATCCACCAATGGACATTATCTGATTCACAGATTGCGGGTATGCCAACGGATGCGATTTATATTGCCTTCTTTTCTATCAAGAACGGCTCGTATGCGGGGATTTATAATGCGACCACTTCGCCATTTACCCTGAACCCGATGGACGAGTTAGCTTATGTACAAGTTTCCTATCAAAGCTCATCAAGTACCGTGACCGTTCCAAGCAATGCCCTCAAGATGAGGGTGCGAGTGAACACCACGACTAAGCCTGATGATTATGATGGGAATGTTTTCTCAGCTACAGCAAGGGCGGATTACTCCAAAGCCAATACTGTCTATTCAGCAATTCTCATGCAAAAGGACATCATCAACCTTCGAGTTGGAAAAGGGGATGTGATTAACCAAATCAACCTCTCCCCTGAAAGCATCTTGATCGCCGGAAATAAAGTCCATATCACAGGGGAAACCACCATTGATAGTGGAATTATCACATCAGCAATGATCGGGAGTGCAGCCATTACCACAGCGAAGATTGCGGATGCGGCTATTACAAGTGCGAAAATCGCCAGTCTTGATGCAGGGAAGATTACGACAGGAACGTTGTCTGCTAGTCGCATAGCTGCAAGTTCTATTACGGCTGATAAGCTTGCAGCCAATATACTCACAGCGATTACAGCAAGTAATTCCATCCGAATCACAGGGACAACCATTGGCTATTACTCAGGAAGTACACTCGTCACAGAAATTAACTCACAGGGAATGACCATTAGACGTGGTGGAACAACAGTCGGAACGATTGGAGCGAATAACATCAGTGGTCATAGTGATTGGCGAGGTTTGGTGTTTGACCTTGAATATGGGACAGAGTACATGGCTTGGGCGCACATGGATAGTTCAGGTGCGAGTAGCTACACGACCAAACTAATCTGGTACTCTCGGACACTTGAAACCAACAAGGAGAAGGGATTTCATTTTGATGATGATGTCTGGCTTAACGGCACGATTAAATTATCAGGTGGGCATACGATTAGCCTGAATGGCATCACCTTCAGTTCGTCACTTTATACCCGAATTGGGAATAGTGGTGGTAGTGCAGGGATTGCTTTTAACGGCTCTAATTTATTCCTTGGGGATGATGGTACCTGGGTTGACTTTGGTATCATCCGTGAAATCTGTAAAAAGCTTGCTGGAAGAACGATTGCCTTACCAACTGGTTTTAACAGTAATGGGACGGCCAGTGGTTGGTATAATGCTCAGTCGTTTAACCCTATGACAACATATTCATAATGGGAGGGAACAATGGAAAATGAAGAAGAATTAGTGGTTTTGCCACATGTTGAAACAGTCGAAGAACCTGAATCATGTTCTACAGATATGGTCGAACTATTGACCTTGGTCGTTGATGACCTCTGCGTGCAAGTCGGGAAATTGAAGGAGGAACTCAAGAATGCTAAAGATTAGAAACGAAGAACTGGTTGATGTGATTACCTTCCTTGAAGGATTTGAACTTCAACCGAAAGTCAGTCGGGTGCGAACGAAACTCGTCAAGCTCATCCGAACTAAGATCGACGAGCTGTACAAGGACGAGATTGATTTGTTACAACGTTTTGGGAAGAAAGACGAGGAGGGGAATCTCGTCCAAGACAATGGGAACTTTTCGTTGCTACCTGAAACGGCAGTTGAATATCATAAAGAAAAGGCAGATTTGTTAAACGAAGACTCCGTTATTGATGTAGCGGAACTTCATGACAAACTGCCTTTATTGATTGGTGGCTTAGAAGATAGCGAGGTCAAGGTTTCAGGCAAAGATGCAGAGGCCTTAGAACTCGTCTTGGAATTATTGGAAATAGAAGTTAAAGGCGTTTAGGCGAAAGTCTAGATGCCTTTTTTGAATACAGAAATGGAGGAATGACATGATGAAACAGACATGGAATTTGATTCAGACAGGCTTTGTGGCAACAGGTGGTCTGGTTGGTTGGTATCTGGGAGGTTTTGATGCCTCGCTTTATACCTTGCTTGCCTTTGTGGTGGTGGACTACATCACAGGGGTCTTGCGTGCGATCAACGAGAAGAAGGTTTCAAGCCGTATTGGGGCAAAGGGTATCACAAAGAAGATTTTGATTTTCTTGTTGGTGGGTGTCGGTCACATGCTCGACTTGGAGCTGAAAACAGGGAACGTCCTACGTGATGCAGTGATTTTCTTCTACATCTCAAACGAGGGAATCTCACTTTTAGAAAATGCCGTAAGCATTGGCTTGCCTGTGCCTGAAAAAGTCAAAGAAGCACTCAAACAATTACATGGTAAGGAGGATAACGAAAATGGGAATTAGTAGTTTAGCCACAAAATATGGCTTTCAATCGTTCCCTCACTACTCATCGGGACGTAGTGGGGCGAAGGTCAATAAAATCGTCATCCATCACATGGCAGGCACGAACTATGACATCGTGCCAAGTATCTGGCAGACCCGTGAGGCCTCAGCGCATTACGGGATTGGCAAAAACGGAGAAATTCGTGCCTATGTGGATGAAAACAATACGGCATGGCACGCGGGTAACTGGAATGCCAATATCTCGAGTATTGGGATTGAAAACTGCAACTCCAATGGCTCACCATCATGGAGTGTGAATCAAGCCACCATTGATGCGTGCGCCAAGTTAGTGGCGGATATCGCCAAACGTCACGGTCTTGGAAAGCTAGTGGTGAATCAGAACTTGTTCCCACACAGCTATTTTTCAAGCACCTCGTGTCCCGGTGTTCTTTTAGATAAACTGCAGTACATTGCGGACAAAGCAAACGCGATTAATACTGGTGGCGGTTCATCAACTCCAAGCAAGCCAACCGCAGGACTTTATCGTGTTCGAAAATCATGGGCGGATGCCAAGACTCAGGTCGGAGCATTCAAGGATCTAGCGAATGCCAAAGCCTGCGCTGACCGAAACAAAGGCTATTCTGTCTATGATGAATCCGGAAAGGCTATTTATCCAACAGGTGGCGGTTCATCAACCCCAACAACCAAGAAACTCGTGGTCCAAGTGAACGGCTTGAATGTCCGTAATCGTCCTTCACTCAGTGGCACGGTAGTCGGTACTTATAACAAGGGCGCGACATGGACACTGCCCAAGTCAGAACAACTGACAATCGCGGATGGTTGGGTATGGGCTCGTTGTCCTATCGGCTATTGTGCCGTCGGGAAGAATACTGGCAAGACTGAGCCGGATGACTATATCTTAATTTCATAGCCAAACGAATAAACCTGCAAGAGTGATTAATTTCATTCTTGCAGGCTTTTTTGCTTTTTTTCAGAGTTAGGGTTTACTTTTTGAGATTTTCGACGCCTGTAACTTGAGGAGGGATAACCCATGAACGAGTTACAGAAAGAAAAAATCAAAGAATTAAGGAAATCAGGCTATGGCTACAAACGAGTGGCTACTGAATTGGGAATATCCATTAACACCATAAAATCATTTTGTAGAAAAGAAGGGCTTAATGGAGTTAAGGGAACAGTTCGGTCACTAGATGTCTGTCTTACCTGTGGATCTGCTTTGCCAATATCAAAAACCAAGAAACGAAAATTCTGTTCTAAAGAATGCCGTGAGAAGTGGTGGAGCAAAAATCGAAATAAACTAAATAAGAAGAAGGCTCGAATCGAACATTGCCTATCTTGTGGCAAGGAAATGAGACTTTATGAGTTTGAAAAGCGGAAATTTTGCTCTCATGCTTGCTACATTGAATCACGATTCGGAGGTGGTGCTCATCATGAATAAGCAACTTATCCGGAATGAAATGCTATATCAAATGAGCATTCAACCTGCCAAAATCATGCTTGAAAAAAGTCTCATCACCAAGGTGGAGTTCAAGAAAATGAAGGCCTTCCTCCTTCAGAAATATGAGCCGATAATCCCGTCATTATTGGATTTATGACTTGATATAAGTGTCGAAAAGAGTGATGTATAGGTGTGTAGGAAGGAGGATTTACACCATGAAGGTAATACAAAAGATTGAACCGACAAAGCCTAAAATCGCCAAGCGAAAACGTGTGGCAGCCTATGCTCGGGTCTCCGTTGATAAGGGCAGAACCATGCACTCACTCTCGGCACAGGTCAGTTACTACTCAAAACTGATTCAGAAGAACCCTGATTGGGAATACGTGGGTGTTTACTCAGATGGCGGAATTTCAGGAAGAACAACTGAATCCAGAAATGAATTTAAGCGCCTCATCAAAGACTGTAAGGACGGCAAGGTGGATATTATCCTAACGAAGTCCATCAGCCGATTTGCGAGGAACACTGTTGATTTGTTGGAAACCGTCCGCGATCTCAGAGCCATTAACGTTGAGGTGCGGTTTGAGAAAGAGAATATCCACTCCCTCAGTGGTGATGGTGAGCTGATGCTTTCAATCTTGGCATCTTTCGCTCAAGAAGAAAGTCGCAGTATCTCCAACAACATCAAATGGTCAATTCAGAAACGGTTTAAGGAAGGTAAACACAATGGACGTTTTAACATTTACGGTTATCGTTGGGTGGGGCAGGAGTTGATAGTTGAACCGAGTGAAGCTGAGAACATCAAGTTGATGTACGCAAACTACATGAACGGTTTGTCCGCAGAGTTCACAGCAAAGCAACTCACGAAAATGGGCGTGACAGCCATGAAGGGTGGACCATTTAAGGCAACATCTGTCAGGCAAATCTTGAAGAACATCACTTACACGGGCAACCTACTTTTACAAAAGGAGTATACGCCAGATCCTATAACAGGAAAATCGAGATATAACAACGGTGAAATGCCACAATACTTTGTTGAGAATCATCATGAAGCAATTATCCCTATGGAGGAATGGCAGGCGGTTCAAGATGAGCGGTTGAAACGAAGAAAACTCGGTGCTCGTGCTAATAAGTCGATTAACACCACTTGTTTTACATCAAAAATAAAGTGCGGAAACTGCGGCAAGAATTTCAGACGAAGTGGAAAACGGCAAGGGAAAAATAAAGAGCTTTATCATATTTGGACTTGTCGTAACAAAAGCGAGAAAGGTGTGAAAGTCTGTAATGCTCGGAATATTCCAGAGCCTGCTCTCAAAAAGTATGCAACTGAAGTTCTTGGTTTAGAAGTGTTTGATGAACAAATTTTCATAGACTCGATTGAAGAAATCGTTGCCTCAGAAGGGAATATGTTGCAGTTCAAGTTTTATGGGGGCAGAGAGGTTGAGGTTAAATGGACATCTACGGCTCGCAAGGATTACTGGACGCCAGAGGTCAGACGGGCTTGGAGTGAACGGAACAAACGTAAGGAAAGTAGAACTTGGAACGGCAGAACGACAGAATTCACAGGTTTTGTAGTTTGCGGACGATGTGGAGCCAATTATCGAAGGCAAGCTGTAACGTCTAAAACGGATGGCACAGTCAGAAGAAAGTGGCACTGTTCAAATTCAGCTGTAGCTTGTAATGAGGGTAAGAGTCGAAATTGCATCTACGAAGAGGATTTAAAGGTAATGGTTGCAGAGATTCTTGGAATTCCAACATTCAATGAACCAACAATGGATGAAAAGCTATCTCGAATCAGTATCATCGACACTGAAGTAACTTTTCATTTTAAAGATGGTCATGATGAAGTCAGAACTTTTGAGATACCTAAAAAGAAGGCGAGAACCTTTTCAGAAGAAGAACGTGCCAGGCGAAGATTAGTTATGAAGAAACGATGGGAGGAGAAGAAACGTGACGAAGAAAGTAACAACGATACCAGCGACAATCACTAAATTCAGTCAGACACCAATTAACCGTGTCACCAAAAGACGAGTGGCGGCTTACGCTCGTGTGTCAACTGAACAAGAAGAACAGCAGACTAGCTATGAGGCGCAGATTGATTACTACACCAACTACATTAGCGGTCGGGAGGATTGGGAGTTTGCGGGCATGTATTCGGACGAAGGCATCAGTGCGACCAACACCAAGAAACGTGTTGGCTTTCAAACCATGGTGACGGATGCCTTGGACGGCAAGATTGACTTGATTGTCACGAAAAGTGTCAGCCGTTTTGCCCGCAACACTGTTGACTCCTTAACCACGGTTCGCCAACTCAAGGAAAAAGGGGTCGAGATTTATTTCGAGAAAGAAAATATCTGGACACTTGACTCCAAGGGCGAACTCCTCATCACGATTATGTCGAGCTTGGCTCAAGAGGAAAGTCGAAGTATTTCTGAGAACGTGGTTTGGGGTCAGAGAAAACGATTCGCTGACGGCAAAGTGACCGTCCCGTTCAAACGTTTCTTGGGTTATGACATGGGTGAGGATCGAAACTTGGTGGTCAACCCTGAGCAAGCCAAGCTCGTCAAACGGATTTATGGGATGTTCCTTCAAGGCAAAGCCCCGCATACGATAGCGAAGATCCTGACGGAAGAACCAGAAACACTGACACCCGCAGGCAAGCAGAAGTGGAATCCATCCACGATTAAATCCATCCTGACCAATGAGAAGTACAAGGGTGATGCCTTACTGCAGAAGTCCTACACAGTCGACTTCCTTACTAAAGAGAAGAAAGCCAACGAAGGAGAAATCCCTCAATACTACGTCAAGGGCAACCACGAAGCCATTATCCAACCTGAGATATTTGACATGGTTCAAAAACAGATGGCTTTACGCACCAAGGGAAATAATCGCAGGCGTTCGACCAGCATATTTTCAAGTAAACTGATCTGCGGAGACTGCGGCAACTTTTATGGCTCTAAGGTTTGGCATAGCAATACCAAATACCGCAGAACCGTCTGGCGGTGTAACCACAAATACGGGAATGACGAGAAGTGTCAAACGCCACATTTGACTGAGGATGAAATCAAGGAAATCTTCATCAAGGCGACCAACCAATTGGTGGATATGAAAGACGAGGTCATCAGCAACTATGACGAGATGAAGGAGATGTTGTTCGGAACGGTTGACCTTGAAAGCGAGCAAGGAAAACTTGAAGATGAGCTTAACGAAGTCGCTAGCTTAATTGAGGACTGTATTAACGAGAATGCCAGAGTCGCACTCGACCAATCGGAATACGAGAAACGGTATAACAGCTTTGTGGAACGGTTCGACAAAGCGAACGGACGGCTAGAGGAAGTCAAGGTGCAAATTACCGAACGCCAGGCACGAGGGCAACAAATCGAGATATTCTTAAAAGACCTGGAGGAGGTTGGTGTGCTCGAGGAATTCGAAGATGATTTATTCCTTGCATTGGTTGAAAACATTGAGGTTGGAAGGTATAAAGTGGTGGTCCGGTTCAAGGATGGCACTGAGGTGGAAGGTTAAGTTAAATTGGGTTGAGGCACTCTTGCTTGATGGCGGGAGTGCTGTTTTTGTGGTATTCAAGAAAGCGTCTACGTGATATAATATATCGGATAAGGTACTAGAGAAGGGTTAAGGAGTAGAAGAAATGGAATCAAATCCACGAAAACTATTAGATGAGTTTATTCCTGAAGCAATGGGAAAACAATTTGTTATCCCGGTATATCAAAGAAAATATACCTGGACGGTAAAAAAGCAGCTGGTTCAACTGATGAAAGATTTGGTTGGGCTTATTGAAGATGAGACGAATCAAAAACAGCATTTTTTAGGTACAATCGTTTACCTTGAAAATGTTGTGGATTATAAAACTGAGCGATCTATTGTTGATGGACAACAGCGGTTAGTGACTATGTTTTTGATTGCTCATGCGATGAAATCAATCTCTGAAAATGAGTACCGTGCAAGGGAAATTGATGAAACATATCTTCAAAATTATGCTGAGCAAGTTGGAAGTAGATACCGCCAACGGCTGTATCCTTCTGTGGCAGATGGGAACGATTATCTGATTATTGCAGAGGGCAGATATGATGAGATAAATAAAGACAGCGCCAGTAATATCGTTCAGAACTTTCTGTACTTGCGAACAGAGTTAAAGGATCTGGTCGAAGAATATACGTTTGATAGAGTACTTTATGCACTGAAACGATTTTCTATTGTTTATATTAAATTAGATGACCGCGATAATGCACAGCAAATTTTTGAAAGTATCAATTCTACCGGTGAAAGATTGACTGCCTCGGATTTGATTCGAAACTTCATCATGATGGATAAATCGAATGAAGAGCAGACTACGCTTTATACTAAATATTGGCGTCGGTTGGAAGAAGTCTTTGATAATTCTAAAGGAATGGAAGACTTTTTCAGATACTACCTTGCTGCAATAATTGGGGAGTATTCAGCAAAGCATATTCTTTATCAAGCATTCAAAGACTATTGGCATAAAGAGCGCGAGGTATCAAGTGATGCCGAATTGCTCCAAAAATTAGTACGATATGCTGGTTATTTTGCGAGACTTTACTATAACAAACCTGAAGGAAAATACTCAGAAGTATTGAGTGATTTCCAAAGCATGGAAAGTATGATGCCTGCACCTTTTGTTTTGGGATTATCTGAATGGTACTATCATGACCAATTTATCACTGAAGACCAATATATTGATGCGATTAAGGTAGTGAATGATTATCAGCTTCGGAGATATTTTAATGGGGATGATACAAGCAGAGTGTCAAAAGCATTTCCTTCATATTTGAAAAATGTTAGGAAGTACGCTAAAGCTAATGGATATGAAAATATCGTTGATATTGTAATTTATGTTCTTGTTACTAGAAATCAATCAAATAATATGGCACTTCCATCTGACAAGGCATTGAAATCTAATCTATTGAATGCCAATGCTTATGCGATGAGATTGGCCCGTTGGTTACTTGAAAAAATAGAGAATCGTGAAAATTCAGCAACACTTGATATGAGTAACTTGTCCATTGAACACATCATGCCACAGACTAGTACTTCATATTGGGAAGAGAAGGCTGGTACATCGGGGGAAGAATACACAGGATTAGTAAATACCATTGGTAATTTAACACTCGTTACAAAGCCTGATAATTCGGCCGCGGGAAATAAAGACTTTGAGACCAAAAAGAAAATCTTTGAAGATACCCTTCATATTCGTATGAATAAAGATTTGTACGAATTGACTGAGTGGACATCATCGGATATTTCTGCCAGAAGTGAAGCTCTAATCAATGAACTGATTACTATGTATCCCTATTTGAGATCGTCGGGCGACTATGAACACGATGGTAATAGAGAAATTTTCTTAGAGGCACAAGGAATAAAGGCAACTGGGTATTTGAACGAAGACGAGACTGTGATTATACATTCAGGTTCAGAAATCTATTCTAAGATTAAAGATATTGCATCTGATTCGTTAGATGAAACTCGCCAAGAGCTGTTGGATAATGGAATCATTGAAGAAACAATTGGGGGACTACAATTTGTTCAAGATTACACTGCCTCATCTGTTTCGAATGCAGCAGCTCTGCTGTTAGGGGGGAGCCGAAATGGTTGGGACTACTGGAAAGATGATAACGGAATAAGTATTAATGATTCGCTAAGAAATAAGAAATAGAGCATGGAGGTGGTGTTAGGTTGGATAAGAACAAACTAAGATATGCAATTATGAAATTGCGTGATGAAAAAAAGAACCCTTTTATTGAGCTTGAAGGGCAAGTGCCAAAAGAAGATATTTTAGAACAAACAAAAATTCTTTCGCGCAACGACTTACTAGAATCCATGGTTTGGGCGGATAACACAGTTCATATCTGGGGGAATGTTTCTCTGGAAGGGGAAAAATATTTAGTTGAAAACTCCGGTCTTGCTAAGGCGTATGCATTGGCAAAAGAAGTTAAAGATTGGATTCCATTTTGGAGCTAAGATAAGTTTTTAAACGGAGAAGGCAGCAAATCATAATTGGTTTGTTGCCTTTTTTGATTGCCCAAAAAGAAAAATGACAAAGTATCGAGAAAAATGACATAGTACACGGGAAAAATAACATTGTATCACCGACAACGTCTAAATAGACCCGACAATGGGCTCCGGCTCGTTGATGCTGAATGTCCGTAACTACTTGAATTATCCAAAAAGTGTCAAGTATCATGGACAAGAGCTGAATACGACTACCTTCAATCTTGCAAAAATGAACCTAATTTTGCATGGTGTGGAAGCGGAAGATATGAACTTACGGAACGGAGATACGCTCAATAAAGATTGGCCAACAGATGAGCCATATACCTTTGATTCTGTAGTTATGAACCCACCATACTCGGCAAAATGGTCGGCGGATGCCTCATTTTTAGATGATTCACGCTTTAACCGTTATGGCAAATTAGCACCGAAATCGAAAGCAGATTTCGCCTTTTTACTGCATGGTTATTATCATTTAAAAGATTCAGGAACTATGGCGATTGTCTTGCCACATGGGGTTCTTTTCCGTGGTGCTGCTGAAGGAGTTATTCGTAAAAAATTATTAGAAGATGGTAGTATTTACGCAGTTATTGGCATGCCTGCTAACTTATTCTTTGGTACCTCAATCCCGACTACGGTTATTATTCTTAAGAAAAATCGTGACAATCGAGATGTTTTATTTATTGATGCAAGTAAAGAATTTACAAAAGGGAAAAACCAAAATAAATTAGCACCCGAACATATTGATAAAATTGTTTCAACTTATATTGAACGTCAAGATGTAGAAAAATATGCGCATGTGGCGACTTTTGAAGAAATTGTTGAAAATGATTATAACTTGAATATCCCACGCTACGTGGATACATTCGAGGAGGAACCGCCTGTGGATTTGGTGGCATTAAATAATGAAATCAAATCCACAAACCAGGAAATAAAAAAAGTAGAAGCTGAGTTATTAGCTATGCTTGATGACCTGGTGGTAACAGAGGAAACTCAAGCACTGATTGATGCTACGAAAGAGGTGTTTGGAGGATGAGGGACGAGATGAAAAAGGTCCCTCGGCTCCGTTTCCGCGGGTTTCAGGAAGATTGGGAACTGTGTAAGTTGAAAGAAATAACTGAACGTGTAAAAGGCAATGACGGAAGAATGGATTTGCCGACCCTAACTATATCTGCCAGTCAAGGATGGCTAAATCAAAAAGATAGATTTTCTGGCAACATCGCTGGAAAAGAACAAAAAAATTATACATTACTATTGAAGAATGAACTTTCTTACAATCATGGCAATTCTAAACTTGCTAAATATGGAGCCGTTTTTTCACTTAAAACTTATGAAGAAGCATTAGTGCCCCGAGTGTATCATAGTTTCAAATCCACAAAAAATTCAGATCCTGACTTTTTAGAATATATATTTGCCACAAAAAAACCTGATAAGGAATTAGGAAAATTGGTTTCATCAGGTGCACGCATGGACGGTTTACTCAATATTAATTATGACGATTTTTCAAATATAAAAATAAATATTCCACATGTTCATGAACAGAAAAAAATTAGTAATTTGTTACGTAAAATTGACGATACTATCGCTCTTCATCAGCGTAAGCTTGATCAGTTGAAAGAGTTGAAGAAAGCGTATCTACAACTGATGTTTCCAAAGAAAGATGAGACTGTTCCTCAGGTGAGATTTGCTAACTTTGAGGAAAACTGGGAACTGTGTAAGCTAGAGAATATTATAGAGAAGCAAATTAAAGGTAAAGCAAAAGTGGAAAATCTTTGTAATGGTAGTGTAGAATATTTAGATGCTAATAGGTTAAACGGTGGAAAACCAATCTATACTAAGGCATTACCAGACGTTTCAGAAAGGGATATCATAATATTATGGGATGGTTCTAAAGCTGGAAAAGTTTATTATGGATTTAAAGGTGTGTTAGGTTCAACATTAAAAGCATATCAATTAAAAGAATGTGCTAATTCCCAATTTATCTATCAACAGCTTTTGGATAATCAAAATAATATCTATAATAATTATAGAACACCTAATATTCCTCATGTAGTTAAAAACTTTAGTTCAATATTTCCTATATGGATGACTTCTTTTGAAGAACAGAGTCAGATGGCTGATATTTTATCAAATTTAGATAATAGAATTATCTTGCAACAAAATCTAACTGACACGATGATTTCTTTAAAAAAATCCTATCTCCAAAATATGTTCATATAAAACTGAATATTTACACACTTTCCTACCTCCGAGATAATAAAAAAGATGATTCGTTCATCAACAATTATCAAGGAGGTTTTATTTTGGTTAAGAGAAAGAGAACAGAGCAGTTATTTCATGAGTATTTTAGTGAATGGGTGGAGCTATATAAGGTAGGGGCGATTCGGGATATTTCGTTGCAAAAATATTATATTGCGGAACAACGACTTGCTGAGTTGGCACCTGGTTTAAAAGTAAAACATTTGGATCGGCAACGGTATCAGCAGTTGTTAAATGACTATGCGTTAACCCACGAACGGCAGACAACCATGGATTTTCATCATCAATTAAAAGGAGCAATTTTAGATGCAGTCGATGAAGGACTTATTTCAAAAAATCCAACACGAAAAATTGTCATTAAAGGAAAAGCACCACGTCCTAAAAAATCAAAATTTTTAAATCAATTTGAAGTTCAAGCTCTTTTGAAAGAATTAGAGTTAGGCGAGCAACTAAACTGGGATTGGTTTATTTTATTGGTAGTTAAAACGGGCCTACGCTTTTCCGAAGCATTGGCACTAACGCCAAAAGATTTTGATTTTTCTAAACAAAAAATAACTATTGAAAAAACATGGAATTATAAGAACCCCACTGGTTTTTTCCAATCAACAAAAAATGAATCTTCTAAACGCAAAGTACAAATTGACTGGCAAACAGCAATGCAATTTTCTCAATTGATAAGAAATATGCCACCAATGGAACCAATTTTTGTGAAAGGACGTGTCTTTAATTCTACGATTAATAATCGCTTAAAAGTCTTATGTAAACGTGCGCAGATTCCAGTGATTACTGTCCATAGTTTACGCCACACACATGCCTCGCTATTATTATTTGCTGGTGTTTCAATTGCCAGCGTGGCGACTCGGTTAGGCCATTCTAGTATGACAACTACGCAAGAAACTTATCTGCATATTATTCAGGAACTAGAGAATCAGGATAACGATAAAATTATGCGCCATTTGGCGATGTTGATGTAAGAAAAATAACTCCTCGCGGATTGCGGGGAGTTATTTTTTAGATGAACATGTTTTGTAGATAGGATTTTTTTAAGGATTTTAGTTGATTGAGTTTATTTTGATTAAGAATGATAGCATCGTCTAAATTTGTGAATAAATCACCTATTTTATCCTGTTCTTCAAAAATGGTTATTTTCATTTCTACTTGATTAATTTCTCCTAAATTTATTTTTTTTGGAAACGCTATGTGTAATGTACGCTTCCAAATATTTCTTTGAATTTCAGGACTAGAGATAATAAAAGATAAAAAATATGGATTAGTTTCTTTTGCTTTCAGCAATGCTAAAGTTACATAATACGCTAGTGGTTCATCAGTCTCTATAACTTTCATTGTTCCTATATCACCAATTCTAGTCATTAAAATATCACCTTTTTTAGCTCTTTTTTTTGAGTACTCTTTTTCATATGCTTCATGGGTAATGTATTTTTTAGTTTCTAAAGTAGCGATATTTTCAACGCTGACAAATTTAACACCAGAATCAGTGTACCTAGGTGTTTGATGAGTACCATCAAAAATTTCTACGACATCCCCTAACTTACACAGTTGCCAATCATCCTCAAAATCAGCAAATCTCACCTGAGGAACAGTCTCATCTTTCTTTGGAAACATCAGTTGTAGATACGCTTTCTTCAACTCTTTCAACTGATCAAGCTTACGCTGATGAAGATCCAATGCGTAATCTATTTTTTCTAAAAAACTACTTACCAATTTTGTTTCATCATTTTTGGGAATATACGTAGTAAAATCTAGCACTTTACTAGAGCTTATACCAAACACTTTCATCCCTGTTCCAACCTTGTAACCATACTTGCGAAAAGTCGGTGCTTTAATTAAATAATACAAAAACATAGGGTCTATATTCTTAGGACGCAATGCTATCGTATGAAGACCTGCTACAATATCAAATGATGTGTTTTCTCTGATTACAGCAGGCGTAGCAATGCCCTTATAATCTTCTGAAGCATCTGTCAAAATTAAATCGCCAATTTCTAAAAGAGCGAAATTTTTTTTTATTATATTGGGTATATTAGAATTTTCACTAACTTTATCTGCCTTTTTTGTATGAATATCTCCATAATGAATATACTTCATACCTGTAAATTCATTGGTCTCAACCTCTCTGGATAATGAATAGGATTTTACTTTTTCAAATATCCTTTCAAACTTACACAGTTCCCAATTGTAATTGAACAAATTCTCCATATAGTGATATAATTTAATTAAATAAAACAATGTGAGGGTCAGGTTATGAAGCTAAGTGTCAACGATGAAGCAACAGTGGAAAACAAGTTAATTGCGATTCTTGGGGAAGATCGTAATCAGTGGACGTATCGAGCAGATTTAAAATCGGAACAAGATTTATGGCGTAATTTACGTGAAAAAATCATTCAAAATAATTTAGCCGCAATTGGGGAACACCCTTTAACAGACCAAGAATTTGAACGCATAAAAACAGGATTATTAGAACGAACACGTACGCCTTTTGAAGCAGCCAAATGGTTAAAAGGGGAAAATGGTATTGCGAAAATTACCATCGAACGAGAAGATGCTTCTCTAGGAACGATGAGCTTGATTTTATATTCGAATCGTGATATTGGTGGGGGGATTTCTAGTTATGAAGTCGTGAATCAAATTGCAAAAAAGAACACTAATTCTGCAAAGCATGATAGTCGTTTTGATGTGACATTATTAATTAATGGGTTGCCTATTGTCCAAATCGAATTGAAACAAGTGACAGCGAAAGATGGTGTATTTCAAGCATTTAATCAAATTAAAAAGTATGCCGAGGAAGGTATGTTTCGTAATAATATTTTTTCAACTTTGCAATTATTTGTTGTTTCCAATGAACAAACCACTCGCTATTTTGCGAATGCGCTACCGCAATTTATGCATAAAAAATTCTTGTTTAGTTGGCGAACAAAAGACAATAAAAAAGTTGAAAATCTTTATGAGTTCTGTCGCCAAGTGCTAAATATTCCAGATGCCCATCGCTTAATTGCCGATTATACGATTGTTAGTGAAGAACAAGACAACAAAGTATTAATGGTTTTACATCCTTATCAAATTCATGCGATTGAAGCCTTATATGTTGCCGCTAGTAAGCACACCTCCGGCTATATTTGGCATGCTACAGGTTCTGGAAAAACATTAACCAGTTTCGTTTCTACTAAATTATTAGCGCGTAAACCAGGGATTGATCGGACGATTATGCTTTTGGACCGAAAAGATTTAGATAATCAGACAACTAGTGAGTTTACTAAATTTGCTTCGGAGTTTAACACAGGGATTTCATCAGGTGATGGTAAAGCTAATAGTCTGATTGTCGGGACAGGTAGTGCCAAAGAATTGAGTAAGACATTATTGGCCGATGCGAACTCTAACGTAGTCATTGTGACAACGCGTCAAAAGCTGGATGCTGCTTTGAAATATGCACGAAAACAAGAAGAGCAGAAGGGCACAAATCGTTTTCAAAAATTAATGGGGCAACATATTGTTTTTATTGTTGATGAATGCCACCGAGCAGTTAGTGCGGAAAATATGATGGATGTTAAAAAAGTATTTCCTAGATCCACTTGGTTTGGCTTTACAGGAACACCAATTTTTGAAGAAAATAAAAAGCAAGCGCAAGGACAACTAGCCAGAACGACACACGACCAATATGGAGAAGTTCTACATACGTATACAATCAAAAATGCGTTAGAAGATAAAGCTGTTTTGGGCTTTCAAGTGGAACATGAAGATACGATTGATAGCGAGTCGTTGTATAAAAAAATCTATGATGGTTTGTCTAACGAAACCAAATATGCAGAATACACGCCAGAAGAGTTAGCGAATGAAGTAGAAGCAATGGACAACATTCAAAAAGAGAAAATGTTGGATCGTTCTATTTATGAAAATGATAAGCATATTCAAGAAGTCATTCATAAAATGTTCCGCCCCAATAATGCTTATACTAAATTTGATTTTGGGAATGGTCGCCCTCGAAAATCAGCAATTTTAACAACAAGTTCAATTGATATGGCGAAACGTTATTATCATGCCATTAAAAAAATGACAGCGAAAGAAAATTGGTTAGAAAAAGAATTTCCTAAGCATCAGATTCGTCAAGGGAGAACGATGGAAGACCCTGATTTTCCGCGAATTGCCATTACTTATTCATTAGAAGAAAACGCTGAGAATAGTAGCGCACAGCAAGACGAGTTAGCAAAAATTATGGCCGAATATAATGCGTACTATGGTACTTCATGGACCTTACAAGACATTGAGCGCTATAACGGAGACATCAACAATCGCTTAGCTCGTAAAAAAGCAGAGTTTAAAGAATTTGGCCGTCATGTTGATTTGGTTATTGTGGTTGATCGGCTGTTAACAGGTTTTGATGCACCTACGATTCAAACGTTATTTGTCGATCGTAATTTAGAATACGCCAATTTGATTCAAGCATTTTCAAGAACTAATCGCACCTATCCTGATAAAACAAAGGGCTTAGTGGTTACTTTCCGAAAACCTCACACAATGGAACAAAATGTCGCAAATGCGACTCGTCTTTATTCAGAAGCAAAAGAAGAATCTGGATTAATTTATCCGACCTATAAAGAATCAAAACAACGATTTAAAAAAGCCTTTCGTAAAATGCAAGAATTTAATCCAGAAGAGATAGATGAGAACCAGCCGATTGATGTGCGAATTGATTATGTTCAATCGTTTCAAGCGTTAAGTAATAGCTATGAAGCATTAGTGACCTATGATGAATATAATGATGAAATGGAAAAATCACCAGCTTTAGCTGAGCAAGTCCATTTGATTGAAGAACAGATAGGAACATACGAAACAATCAAAGGCTCCTTAATAGAAGTAGAGCCAAAACCAGAGAATGATTTTTCGGAGATTGAATTTTACAGCGATAATCATGCCAAAATGTACGATATTGACTCTTCTTATATTGATCAATTATTAGGAAATTATTCCGCAAATAGCCAAGGCGTTCGTGAAGAAATTGAAAAGGCTTTGCAAAAATTGAATAAAACGGAATGTGTTAAAGAAGTGTATCGGGAAATTTTAAATGCAATGGATAATGAAAAAGTAGATCAAAAAGAAGATGTATTTGTTTTGAAAAGACGCTACTTCACAGGAACTAGAAATCAAGTGATTGCACAATTTGCGCAAGAATGGTTTGTTTCAGAAGATCAACTTCATTCATCTGCCATTCAATATATGATTGGCATGAACCCAATCCCAAACATGGGGGACATTATCAGCAGCAAAGACTTCGAGTCATATAAAGCGACGCACCCAGAAGCAAAACCATTTAAATACCCGCAACAAATGAAACGTGCTTGGCGTCAAACGTTAGATGAATATTTAGTACCGTTGGAGGATGAATTACGATGATGGAGGAAGAATCACATGAATTTGTCTCATCAAGACTTCAATCTATTCAACCGAGAAATCTTCACATTTAAACAACTCAAAGAGCAACAAACATCAGCAGAAATCGATGCCTTAAAGCAAACCTACAAGCAACATTGGGAAAAGTGGAAAGCCTTAAACCTCGCAATCGCCCAAGGTTTACCAGCTGAACTCGGCATCACTAAGCCGAAAATTGAAAGCTGGACCAACGGCTGGAATTTACGCAGTCATTTCTGGGCTGCATATCGCAGTGAGCAACGCCAAGCGGAAAATGCTTGTCTGGCGTTGTTATTAAATAAAAAGCAATTTCAAGTATATTTGATGTTTCAACATTACAAAAGTGAGGAGCGGGCAGGCTCAGTCGTCGCTTACAATCAATTGCTTAATCGTTTAGAAGCTTGGAGCCAAACCATCGACTGTGAAGGCTATTATATTTGGCCGCAGGAGGAGCATGAACTAGTGGACCATTTGCCTTTAAAAGATTATTTAGCAGATGAAAAACAACGGAAAATTCTAGAAGAGCGGATAGGCAATCGCTCATTTCAGATCGGTAAGTTGTGGTTTGCGACGGAAAAGCTTGAAACGATTGAAGAAAAAAGTTGTCAGGCGCTTCAAGAATTAGCGCCGTTGTATAACGCATTATCTGAAAAATGAACGAAACAACGTCCTTGACCAAGTACCTAGTCAGAGACGTTGTTTGTGTTTTTATTGATTTAAATCTGTTAGTAGTAGTTCGTTAGAAACAGCAAAAGTAGTAACTTCTGTTAAAGCTGGATCCAAAGTGTATTTTGTAAATGAGGTAGTACTTTCTGGTTGGACATACATGGTTAGATTAGTCACATCATATCCTGACCAATAATGTGTGAAATCAGACAGAGAATTACTTTGACCTAAATGGCCAATCCCCCGAGGAATCATCACTGTTTGGAAGGCGCGATAGAGTTGCATAATCCCTTCAGAGCTATCAAATTCTTGGAGATTGTCAGAATAGTATAACGCACGAATGAAGCGTGACGGCGAAGTGAAGTCTCCTGGGATTCCTAATAGTCCGTAAGAAGTCCCACCTTCAATTGGGTCAAGTGTTGCGCCTGATTTTAAAGTGTAAGGTTCTTTAATAGCGTAGTTGCGCATTCCGATATAGTTTCGTGCATTGGTTAAATGATAATTGTATTCTGGGCTGTTTGTGACTACGCCAATCGAATCATAAATGACGAACGCTCCGTTATCTGTTGGTTGCAAAACGATACTATTATTATTTTTATCATTAATGGTCCAGTGTAAGGTGAAATGAACTTCCCCCAATGAATCAAGTTGGAATTTTTGATCTAACAGGCCGATTTTTTCAAAAGCTACTTTTACTTCGTCAACGCTTTCAAAATTACTCAAAATATAAGCAAGTACTTCTTCTGCAATATGAGGTGTTAAACCACGATCTGCTAAACTTTCAGCAGGTGCTGTTGAAGATTCCATTAAATATTGAATATCACCAGATAAGCCGGCTTCGTTGATACCATCTGTGATAGCAAGGCTGACGGTTTTACCATCGTTCGCTGGTTGATCTGTGCCTGACATTGCTAGTCCCATAAAGGCATATTTTGCCGTCCAAGGATTTAGTTGGCTGTTTAGAACTGTACCTTTTGGAAATTGAGCAATTAGAGTAGGGATTTTTGGTGCAATTGGATCTTCGTTGCCAAAAAAATCAAACGTAAAATCCATCGTACGTCCATAAAAAATATCATTTGTTTTGGAAATAATCTTGATGCCTGTACACATAATAGTTTCCCCCAATTAATGTAAGTTTGTGAAGCCTGTTTACTAGTTAAGCATATCATACTCTAGGAAACAGCGGTGGCTAAATTCTTAAAATATTAGACAATTTTGTCTAAATGAGGTGAAAAAAATTTTTTAGCGATTTCCTTCACAAAACACCTTATTATCTTTCCGAAAATATGATATCTTTAGAATGGAAATTTCATGAAAAGAGGATGCGAATGTTTAAAAAGTACACACAAATGATAAGGGATGAATTTAAAGGGTATGATCAAAAAAAATTGAAAAAAGATTTCTTGGCAGGTTTGACTGTCGCAGCCGTCGCGTTGCCGTTAGCGTTAGCGTTTGGGGTCTCTAGCGGCGCGACTGCAGCAGCTGGCATGATCACGGCGATTATCGCTGGAATTGTGATTGGGAGCCTTTCGGGTGGGTTTTATCAAATTTCAGGACCAACAGGTGCGATGGCAGCTATTTTAATGTCAATTGCGGCAGTGCATGGCATGCAAGGGATTTTGTTGGCCACCTTTTTGGCGGGAATTTTCTTGCTTTTGGCAGGGATTTTGCGTTTAGGGAGCTTGACTTCTTTTATTCCGTCACCGGTCATTACCGGGTTTACTTCAGGAATTGCTATTATTATTGCGTTGGGGCAGCTTGATAATTTCTTTGGGGTTCGTTCAGAAGGCCACAATTTAATTGAGAAAATCAGCAGTTATCGTTCATTGGGCTTTGATTTAAGTATACCAACGACGGTTATGTCGATTTTAGTGGTGCTTGGATTAGTGTTCTTTCCGAAAAAGTGGAATGCGATGATACCAGCTTCATTGGTGATGATTATTTTAGCTACGTTAGCAACAGTGGTTTTTCAACTGCCAGTGGCCACTGTAGGGAAAATTCCGACAAGTATTTTTAGTGATACACGTTTGGAACTTGGTTCGCTTCAATTAAGTGCGTTTCAGGATATTTTGGTGCCTTCGATTAGCATTGCTATGTTAGGTATGATTGAAAGTTTGCTTTGTGGCGCTTCGGCTGGTCGCATGACAGGGAAACCATTAGACAGTAATCAGGAACTAGTGGCACAAGGAATTGGCAACTTAATTTTGCCATTTTTCGGTGGCGTACCTGCGACGGCAGCGATTGCCCGCACGAGCGTAGTGATTAAATCTGGTGCGCAAACACGTTTAGCGGGTATTTTTCATGCAGTCTTTTTATTGTTATCGATGTTGCTTTTATCGCCAGTCATGTCTAAAATTCCCATGCCTGCGTTAGCTGGTGTTTTAGTGGTGACAGCGTGGCGAATGAATGAATGGTCGGTGATTAAAGAATTCTTCCAGAAACGTTTCCACACAGCCTTATGTTTATTCTTCTTAACGATGGTAGCGACCGTTATTTTTGACTTGAGTTTAGCGATTGTTTTAGGGGTCTTAGCGGGTTGCCTGTTTTTCATTGCGAAAAGTGCCGTGATTACGATTAATGTCGAGGAAGTTGATTGGTCAAGAATGGGGCTAGTACCGACCGATTGTACGGAAAATTGGGTGGTGGTTTATTTGAGTGGCCCGTTATTTTTCATGTCTTCTGAACGATTGAAACAAACGTTACTGCAATTGGAAACAAAAAGTGGTGTAGTATTTTCAATGCGAGGAGTTCCTAGCATTGATAGTACGGCGTTAGATATTTTAGAAGAATTTTGTCTTGCAGCAGAAGGTCGTGGACAACAAGTTCAATTTGCCGCTCTGCAACCAGAAGTTGAAAAAATGATTCGAACCATTCAAGGAAATCAAGAGAAAGAATACCATTTCTCAGTCGCAGAATTTTTACAAACGGTGCATATTGCAGAACAATAATTCATTTTCAAATAAAATGTTCTATTTTCTATCGCGGGCTTAATGGGTGAAGAAATAAGAAAAATAAGTGGGGACTAAAACGAGTTTCTAGAGGAGTTCCTAAAAAAATAATAAAGAGAAAACTTCTAAGTATGAAGTTTTCTCTTTATTATTTTTTTTGTTATTTATTGAATTACTTCTAGCATAACGTCTTTTTGATCATCCGTAACATTGCCTGCGTAGTTAGGAGTGATTAAAGATATCGAACCATTTTTATTGTTGAATAAGTATAAAGTGCCCGATCTATTTTGTTCATCGTTTGAAGAAATATTAGTTCCTAAAATTAATTCTGTATTTACTTTAACGGTGCGAATACTGTTATCGGCCGCTGAAAATATTCTAATCTCTTTTGTAGGAATTGTATTTATAGATAGCTCATATTTATTAATGGCTTCTTTCACTTGACCATTTTCAGCCCCAAACAATTTAGTTCGGAAGGTAGCAGTTGGTGTTGAATTTAAGTTCTCTAACGTAATTGAAGTTGGCACATTCATTCCTTTAAAATTAAATACGAGTGGATTGTTTAAACTACTAAGATCGACAGCATAAGGTGTTGCTTCTAAAGAATTTGCTTCTTCGACATTTGTGGATACTTCATTTTTAGACTTTGCCGAAGCTTGAGTGGTACTGGCACTTTCTGAAGTTTCTTTTAGTTTATTATTAGAGCTTGTTTCTGTGCTAGAACTGTAATGATTAGCACTGCTTTTCATTGATGTTGTATGATTGGTAGAATTTTCTTGTTTTTTAGGTTCATTCGCTTTTTGAGAACTACAACCTGTTAAAAAAATAACTAAAATAACACAAAATAATTTTTTCATACTATTCCTCCTATAGACGCTATAACTAATTTTATCTTACTTGTTAATATAACAAAAGAAATAATTATTTTATTTTCACGAATGCTCAAATTGTTTAAATCTGTAGTTTTTATACTTATTTTTGTTGCATTTGCAACAAAAATAAGTTAAAGTAATGACAATCATAAAATATTAGCGAAAGGAAGTGTCCTAGTGATAGATATTTTAAGAGAAATTGGCATGATTGCGCGCGCCTTAGATTCAATCAGTAATATCGAATTTAAGGAATTATCTTTAACACGAGGACAATATCTTTATTTGGTCAGGATCTGTGAAAATCCTGGGATTATCCAAGAAAAGATCGCCGAACTGATTAAAGTTGATCGAACCACAGCGGCGCGGGCGATTAAGCGTTTGGAAGAACAAGGCTTCATTTATCGTCAAGAAGATGCAAGCAACAAAAAAATTAAGCGGATTTATGCCACAGAAAAAGGGAAAAACGTTTATCCAATCATTGTGCGCGAAAATCAACACTCGAATCAAGTTGCTTTGCAAGGCTTGTCAGAAGTGGAAATTTCACAATTGGCAGAGTACTTAGTCCGGATGCGTAAAAATGTCAGCGAAGATTGGGAATTTGTCAAAAAAGGGAACACTCGAAATTATTAAGGAAAGGACGACTGATTGATGGGAGAAATAAAAAAATTAACAATAGAAGATGCACCAGCGTTACAAGAAATCAGCATTGAAACTTATACAGATACTTTCGGACCATATAATACCCCAGAAAATATGCAAGCCTATTTAGTAGAAGCCTACAATTTAGAAAAATTACAAAAGGAATTGGCTAATCCCCACTCTGACTTTTATTTTATCTTTGTCGATAATCAATTAGCTGGCTACATGAAATTAAATCGTGAGAAGGCACAAACGGAACCGATGGGGCCAGAAAAGCTCGAGGTTGAGCGATTGTATATTTTGCCTGCGTTTAAAGGAAAGAAGCTGGGAACACAATTGTTAGAACTGGCGGAAGAAAAAGCTCGTGAATTTGGTAAAAACGCACTGTGGCTAGGTGTCTGGGAACACAATGATGCGGCGCGGGCATTTTATAAAACGATTGGCTACCGTTATTATAGTCAACATTCGTTTTTTATGGGAGACGATGAACAGACGGATTTTATTTTGTTAAAGGAATTGTAGCAAGAAAATTTATAAACAAAGATTTCTGATAAAATCAGAAATCTTTGTTTATTTTTTTGACTAAAATTAAGCAATTTTTTTATTTTCAAAATGTTATTTTTTAAAACGTAAAAATTGAAAAAGAAGATTTTGAATCTGTGAAAAGTTGTCGATCTTGTGAGAAAACTCTTTTGTCAGTGTCTTTTTTCAGGATGGGTCTCTTCCTGAAAATCCACTTCAGTTTATCTGATTTGTGTGTGTTTGATTAAAAAATGTTGTGTTGGATTTCATTTAACTGTATAATTTATTTATGTCATTTTTAATAATAAGCGTATTTCAGCATTTGAAAAGAGAAGTTGTACATAATATGTGAATAAAAAGATTTGTTTCTTACTTTCTAGAGTGAGAGGACGATATAAAAAAGGTTGCTATTTTTTCGTTCAAAGTGAACAAAGAATCGTTTGTTATTTAGTTGGGGTAACTAATGATTGTTGTTATAAAAAGCGCTTACAATTTGTGTGATGAGAGTAGTACGCATGTTTGTGCAAAAGTGACAAAAAAGAGAAGGCAGGGTGTTTTAATAGAAAAAAATTTTTAATAAAAAGGAGAGTTTGTCGTGGAGAAAAATGTGTCTCAAGTAACAGCTCAAGAAGAAACAGCGATGAAAGCACGTGGCTACAATGAGGATTTGTTGCCAAGTAGCCCGAAACAACGGACAATGGGCGCGCGCAATTTTTTTACATTATGGATGGGTTCGATTCATAATATCCCGAATTATGCAGCAGTGGGCGGCTTTATTTTCTTAGGTTTATCGCCGCTGCAAGTTATGTTGGCAGTTGTGTTAAGCTCATTCATTGTAGCAACTTTCATGAATTTGAATGGCGTGGCTGGCTCTAAATATGGCATTCCTTTTGCGATGCACTTACAGTCTACTTACGGTAGTCTCGGGGCAAAACTGCCAGGGTTCTTAAGAGGTTGTGTGGCCGCGATTGCTTGGTTTGGTCTGCAAACATTTACAGGATCGCTGGCTTTATTAATTATTCTCGGGAAATTTTGGCCGAACTTTTTAGAAATTGGTGGATCATTCCAGTTTTTTGGTCTCAGGCTACCTGAATTAATGGCGTTTACTCTTTTCTGGCTCTTAAATGTGGCAATAGGTTTCGGTGGTAGCAAAATTTTGAACCGGTTTACCGCCATTTTAAGTCCGTTGATTTATGTCGTTATTATTGGATTAACGATTTGGGCCATTCGAGCTGGGGGCGGTTTAACACCAATTTTGTCCTATCAAGTTTCTGGTGCGATTCGTTCAGTCAATCCACTTGTGGCGTATCTGATTATTTTTAACTCGGTTGTGGCCGTTTGGTCAGCGCCTGGTGCGAGTGTGGCGGATTTTACTAAGAATGCGCGCTCGACACGTGCTCAGATTGTGGGGCAAACAGCAGGTTTAGTTGTTGGTTATGGGATTTTCGCTTTTTCCAGTGTGGTGATTCTGTTAGGTGGTTCGCTGTATTTTGGAATTCAAGAATGGAATATTTTAAACATTATTGATCGTTTAGATAATGTGGCAGTGGTGGTCTTAGCCATGTCGGTTTTCTTATTAACGACTATTTCAACGAATGCAACGGGGAACATCATTCCGGCAGGTTATCAATTGGCGGCGCTGTTTCCTAAAAAAATGACGTATAAAAAAGGCGTCATGATTGCCAGTGTTATTAGCTTTCTTATTATGCCTTGGAAACTGATGGAAAACGCCGATAGTATTTTTATTTTTCTGAACGCAATTGGGGCTGTTTTAGGACCAGTCGCTGGTGTGATGATTGCGAATTATTATTTTGTTCAAAAGCAACAAATTGACTTAAATGCTTTATACGTAGATAAACACAAAAAAGAGGAAGCCAATCCTTTTTACGGATTAAACAAGCCGGCATATGTCGCTACTATTCTGGCGTTGGCTCTTTCCTTAAGTGGTCAATTTATTCCACAGGTTAAAATCATTGCTGATATTTCGTGGTTTGTGGGCTTTGCCACAGGTTTTGTGCTGTACTTAGTGTTAAAAAAATGGACTTGGGATTCAAAAAAAGTGAAAGAAACAGCTTATCAGGAGGGAAAATAAATGCAAGCAGAGTTAGTGATTAAAAACGGGTTAGTTATTTTAGAAACTGGAGAAGTCATTACGGATGTCGCCGTTCAAGGAGGAAAAATCGTAGCGATTGGGCAAGACTTGTCAGGAGAACGTGTGATTGATGCGACGGGTTTAGTCGTTAGTCCTGGGATGGTGGATGCCCATGTTCATATTACCGATCCTGGTGGTGGTTACCGCGATGAATGGGAAGGGTATGTCACAGGAACGGCCGCTTGTGCCAAAGGGGGCGTGACGACCTTTATGGAAATGCCTTTAAATCAGATTCCAGCAACTGTGGATAAGACCTCTCTTGAGATCAAATACAAGGCAGGAGAAAATAAACTAAAAGTAGATGTAGGGTCATTTGGCGGCGTGGTCCCGACCAACTTGGCTGGTGGGATTCAGGAACTTGATGAAGGAGGCGTTTCCGGCTATAAATGCTTTTTAGGAACGTGCGGCGATCGTTCAATTGAAGGAGATTTTCAAAATGTCGACGATTATTCACTATATGAAGGAATGAAACAAGTTGCTAAGACTGGCAAAGTGCTAGCAATCCATGCAGAAAATGCGCCAATTACGGATAAATTAGGCGCGTTAGCTTATCAAAATGGCGAAACGACTTTAGCGGCATATGTAGCTACACGTCCTGTGTTTACCGAAGTTGAAGCGATTCAAAAAGCTATTTTATTTGCCAAAGAAACAGGTTGTCGGATTCATATTTGTCATGTGGCTTGTCAAGAAGGTGTGGAAGAAGTTTTAAAAGCCCAAGCAGAAGGGATAGATGTGACTTGTGAAACATGTACGCATTATTTATATTTTACCACGGATGAACTTGATGCCATTGGTCCAGTTGTCAAATGTTCGCCGCCGATTCGTGACGCGGACCAACAAGCCGCCTTATGGAACCACGTGCAAACAGGCGGCATCGCGTTTGTAACCTCTGACCATTCTCCTTGTACGCCAGACTTAAAAGATACAACCAATGCTTTTGAAGCTTGGGGCGGCATTTCTGGTGTTCAAAATAACGTCGATGTGTTATTCGATGAAGCCGTCCAAAAACGTGGTTTATCCTTGAAACAATTCGCGGATATGATTGCAGCAAACCCAGCTGACCGTTATCACTTAGCACAAAAGGGCCGCATCAGCATTGGTAAGGATGCCGATTTTGTACTAATTAAACCTAATGCGCCGTATATCTTAAAAGCAGAAGATTTAGAATACCGAAATAAAATTAGTCCTTACATTGGTCGTGAAATTGGGGCCCAAGTGATTCAAACAATTTTAAGAGGCGAAACAATTTACGCACAAGAAACTGGAGTAACTGAGGCGTTTAACGGCGTATTTATCAAAAATTAAACACTTATTTTAGAAATGTAAAGGGACAGAAGCGTGATTGAATTAGCACCTCTGTCCACGAGTTAGAGAATGTTCATTGGCTATTTTGCACAAAAAAAGGCTTAATTTTGTTTGATAAGTACAATGAAGATAGCTAGGGAAACGTTTACAATCAGAGTGTAATCAGTCAGGAGGTTTTGTGATGGACTTGGAAAAAGTTTTAAAACAAAGAATCGAAGAGTTGTCAGCAATTGGGAGTGATCCTGCTGGAGGGATGACACGCTTACTTTATACAGATTCGTGGTTGGCAGCACAAAAGTATGTGCAAAGCCAAACTGAGGCGTTTGGACTGGAAACGCAATTTGACGAAGTCGGGAATCTGTTTTGTCGAGTGGCAGGAACGGAATTTCCTCAGGAAACGATTTTAACTGGGTCACATATCGACACAGTAGTTAATGGTGGGACCTTAGATGGTCAATATGGTGTTATTGCTTCCATGACGGCTGTTCAATATTTATTAGACAAATATGGGAAACCACGGCGTTCTCTAGAAGTGCTTTCCATGGCTGAAGAAGAAGGGAGTCGTTTTCCAACGGTTTTCTGGGGAAGCAAAAATGTCGTTGGTGAAGCCAAACGTGAAGAAGTAGTCGACATCTCTGATAACGAAGGCAAAAAGTTTGTTGATGAGATGCATCGCCAAGGCTTTGATTTTCGGCAGGAGCAAACTAGACGTGAGGACATTGAAGCATTTGTCGAAATTCATATTGAACAAGGCAATATTTTAGAGAACGAAAAGCTCCAAGTCGGTGTTGTTCATAGTATTGTAGGGCAACGTCGCTACACGGTTAACTTAAAAGGGCAAGCCAATCATGCAGGCACTACGCCAATGAGTTACCGTCATGATGCGGTATATGGCTTTGCTAAAATTTGTGCAGAAGCCATTGATCGTGCGAACGAGATTGGGGATCCGTTAGTTTTAACATTCGGTAAAGTCATTCCGAAACCCAATACAGTCAACGTGGTGCCTGGAGAAGTGGAATTTACAATTGACTGCCGTCATACCGACGCTGCTTTTTTACGACATTTTACCGGTGAATTAGAAGAACGGATGAAGACAATTGCTCAAGAATTAGGCTTAACGATTGCAATTGACCGCTGGATGGATGAAGCCCCTGTACCGATGAATCAAGCAATTGTAGAAGTTATTGAACAAAAAGCCAAAGAAGGCAAGTATCAGTATCGTATGATGCATAGTGGCGCTGGGCATGATTCGCAAATTATTGCGCCCCATTACCCGACAGCGATGATATTTGTGCCAAGTATTGGTGGGATTAGTCATAATCCAGCTGAAGCAACGGCATTTCCAGATTTGGTTGAAGGCGTCAAGCTTTTAGCAGATACCTTATATGAATTAGCGTATAAATAAGATAGAAAAGGAAGAATTGTGATGGGTTATAAAAATAATCGAGTTGGTTACCAAAAAGAATTGTTAACATCAAGAGCTGTGATAAAAAAAGACAATTACGCCATTATTCCCCATGATGGTTTGGTGCAAAATGCAGTACCTGGTTTTGAAAATGTCGATATTTCCATTTTGGGATCGCCTAAATTAGGTGCGACATTTGTGGATTACATTGCTACGTTTCATAAAAATGGTCAACAAACAACTGGTTTTGGTGGCGACGGGATTCAAACGTTGGTTTATGTCATTGACGGTCGTTTGCGCGTTTCAGATGGTCAAGAAACTCATGAACTTGAAGCCGGGGGCTACGCCTACTTTACGCCTGAAATGAAAATGTATTTAGCGAACGCACAGGAAGCGGACACAGAAGTTTTCTTATATAAAAAACGCTATCAGCCGTTGGCAGGCCATCAACCTTATAAAGTGGTTGGGTCAATTCATGACCAACAACCCGAAGAATATGAAGGAATGACAGACGTTTTACTTTGGAGTTTATTGCCGAAAGAGTTTGACTTTGATATGAATATGCATATCTTATCTTTTGAACAAGGTGCTAGTCATGCCTACATTGAAACGCATGTCCAAGAGCATGGCGCGTATTTAATTAGTGGCCAAGGGATGTACAATTTGGACAACGAATGGTATCCAGTGGAAAAAGGGGACTATATTTTCATGGGTGCCTATGTGCCACAAGCAGCCTATGCGGTTGGTCGTGAAGAACCGCTAATGTACGTTTATTCCAAAGATGCCAATCGTGAACCAGAATTATAAAGAAAAGCCGAATGTAAAGTAATGACCTCGGAACAATAGGATTTGAACACGCAGTGGTGAACGGTAGAGTCCTTCTTCTTGGTAGACGTTACTTTTATTCGGCTATTTTCCTGTTAATTATTTTTCTGAAAGTTCCAGCGCTACCCGTAAGAGTAAACTCGTCTCAGGCTCTTGAATAGAGGTGTCTAATAATTTTTCACATTGATTCATGCGATATTTAATGGTGTTTCTGTGAAGGTAAAGAGCGTTGGCCGTTTTAGTAATTTCACAATTGAAATCTAAAAAAACTTTCAAGGTTTTTCGTAATTCTTGTAACGTCGGTTCCGTCGGATAGGCCAACTCTTTCAATTGTTGCTGGCAAAAGTATTCAACATCTTCAGTGCCAATCTTTTCAAAAAGTCCAGCTAGGCCTTTGGGATGGAACAATTGCACAGTCGCTGGTTTTTGAGCGTGTAAAGAAGCCTCTAATGTCGAGGAAGCTTCAATATAAGAATTAGGCAAATCTTCTAGGTTTTCATAAGCATTGCCTAAAGCAAAGCGAATGGTAATAGGCAAAGCTTGTTGCAAACGTTCAGCGAGGTTTTGCAAAATCATCAAATGGTCATTTTTTTTAGATTGAAAAATCAAGATACTTTTATTTTGATTTTTTAATTTAAACAAGGCGACATCTGGCAGGATTTCCGGCAATTGTTCTTTGAGCCATTGGAAAATTAGTTGCCCTTCCGCTTGCTGATAACGAATATGGGTTTCATTTTCTGGTTTAGTCACGCCGTAGACAATCGCTAATTGATAATAATCACTATTGATTAAACGATAATTTTTCCAAAGTTCCAACCAATTTTGATGTTTACTCAGCGCTTCTTGATGTGTATCAAGCAAGCGGTCCAAAAAGTCTGTTTTGAGATGCTCAAAAGATTCAGCAATTTTCTGGTTTTTAAATAACATAAAAGTCAAAACTAAAATGGCCTGATCAATGGCAAATTCAGAAATAGGGTAAGGAATCTGTTCAGGAGATAAGACCAATAAATAATAGGGAAAATAATCGTTCACACGAATTGGAAAGCCAGCTACTTGAATGTTTTCTTGTCGCTCATCCTGTAAACGAAAGATTTTCTTTTCTTGTGCCAATTGTTGAAAGTGGTCTTTTGATAATTGTTCGATGAAAAACTCCGCCGATTTTTGATTGCCATAAAAATAATTCGAGTGGGCAATCACCTGTTGCCAAGGACTTAATAAAATAATTGGCGCATTTAAAATTTTCGCAAATTCAGCGATGAAGCGCGTAGCATCAACATCTTGCATTAATAATGTTGAAAAACGCTTTTGTATGTCAAATGCTACAGACATCTGTTCGGTTTTGCTATCACGAAGATAGCCTACAATTTCATGCAACAACCCGCCTAGTGGCTGTGTGCTAGGAATTTTAATCAGGGGCAAATCAACGGCACTGGCATAGGCAACAATTTCTGGTGAAATTTCGTCAAGGAACCGCCCAACTTTGATTCCTAAAGCCGTACACTCTGCTTGTTTTAGCGAGTCAATAAAAGGTTTCAATTTTTCTTGATCATCTTTATAAATCATTGCCGTTGTTAAAATCATGACATTTTTAGGGATAAAATCAGCCACATCAGGTGTTTCCGTGATTTCTACACTTTCCAAGGGCTGTGTTAAGTTTGAGTGAGACGATAATAATTGTAAGTCAGAAAATCTTGGTAAAGCCAAGACCTCAGCTAATATTTTCATCACAACAACCTCCTTTTTTTATAGTATAGCGAAGAATAAAAAGGAGTACAAAAGATAGTTATTGAATATGTCTAAAAAACAAAGTCAAAATAGTGCAAATTGAACAATGAATTTCTGGGTTTTTCCAAAGATAATAAAAGAGAAGAATTAAAAATGAAGTGAGGGATTACTATGTATCAACAACCAAATTTTGTACGGCGAACAATCATGACGCCGGGACCAGTCGAAGCCCATCCATCGGTACTTCGTCAAATGGGTCAACCAATTTTAGGGCAATTTGATCCAGAATTTCTACAGATTATGGACGAAGTTCGGGAAATGATTAAAGTACCTTTTGCCACAAAGAATCAACAAGCCTTTGCCATTGATGGCACGTCACGTTCAGGCTTGGAAGCGGGGTTATTTGCGTTGATTGAGCCAGGCGACAAAGTGCTTGTGCCTGCGTATGGCCGGTTTGCTTATTTATTAGGTGAAATTTGCGAACGCGCCCGGGCCGAAGTCATTTATTTAGAAAAGGACTGGCTCGCACCGTTTGAACAAACAACGGTGATTGAAGCGATTAAAGAACATCAACCAAAAATTGTTGCGATGGTCCACGGCGAAACGGCGAATGCACAAATGCAACCGCTGGATCAAATTGGCGCCTTTTGTCGGGAAAATGAAATTTTCTTCGTAGTAGATATGGTGGCGACTTACGGCGGTGTCGAAACAAAGGTCGATGATTGGAAGATTGATATTGCGGTAGCAGGCACTCAAAAATGTGTCAGCGTACCTTCAGGCCTTTCTTTGATTACCTACAACCAACGTGTAGCCGATTATCTGGCGGGCCGTTACCAAAAAGAGTTAGGGCTTGGCGCGGATGCGCGGAATGAACGGTTCATTCAAAGTAACTACTTGGATTTATCGCAATTAGAAAAATATTGGGGACCAGAGCGCTTAAATCACCATACAGAAGCGACTACAATGATTTATGGGCTACATGAAGGGCTGCGCTTGTTACTTCAAGAAGGCATGGAAAATGTCTACGCACGCCATCGGAAAAACGATCGTATTTTAGTTGAAAGTCTGCAAAAAATGGGCTTAGAAATTTTCGGGAAGTTAGACACAAAAACACCAACAGTCATTCCTGTGGTCATTCCAGAAGGAATTGATGGTGAAAAAGTGCGGAGCTTATTATTGGATCATTTTAAAGTTGAAATTGCCTCTTCCTTCGGTGATTTAAAAGGAAAAATTTGGCGGGTCGGTAATATGGGTTACAGCAGTCGCGAAGACAATGTGTTGCATTTCTTAAGTGCCTTTGAGACTGTATTGAAACACCAAGGTTATCAATTTGAAGGCGGTAGCGGTAGTACTCATGCATTGGCTGAGTATTTAAACTAAAAAAGAAGGTAGGACAAAGGTCACTACGTAAAAAAGCGTAGTGCTTTTGTTCCTTGTGAAACGTTAACCAAAAAAATGATTGGTGGAGGAAAAGAAAATGACAGACAAGACAAAAAGTTCGTTGGCTTATTGGAAAAAAATCGTTATTTTACTATGTATGGGCTGGGTAACAATCTGGATTTATCGTTCCGCGCTTTCTCCTGTTTATCCACAAATTCGCGCGTCTCTAAATGGTAACGCTTCCGATACGGCCCTCGGGTCCATTTCTAGCTTTTATTTTCTCGGTTACGTAGTCATGCAGATTCCTGCAGGCTTCTTGGTAGACAAAATTGGGAAAAAACGTGTATTAATTCCAGGCTTTATCTTGTTTGCGCTGGCAGCATTACTGATTGCCCAAGCCCAAACGATTGGAACAATTTACTTAGGTAGCTTATTGGCAGGCTTAGGATGTGGTTCTTTCTATGGCTCGGCTTACTCGTTGACGTCGCAAAACATTCCTCAAGCCAAAAAAAGTTTTGCAACAGCTATTGTCAACAGTGGTTCAGCCGTTGGTTCAGGTTTAGGGATGATTTTATCTAGTTATTTAGTTGCCCAAAAAGGATTGCCTTGGCAAGTGATGATGTACATTTCCGCCTTTATGATTATTTGTATGTTAGTGGCTTTTCAAGTGATTATTCGCAATCATAAAGAAGACATGGCCTTGATTCAGCCAACCGTTGTTGATGAAAAAGATAACGGAGCGGTAAAAGAAAAAGTGCCCTTTAAAAAACTGTTTGCGCCACATATGCTATTTGCGTATATTTTATATTTTGGCACTTGTTATGCATATTATATGATTGTGACTTGGTTACCTAATTTTTTAAGTACCGAACGTGGTTTCCAAGGAGCGGCAATTGGATTGTCCTCTTCGCTGGTCGCATTTGCCTCTATTCCAGGAGCGTTATTTTTTAGTCGGTTGGCGGATAAGTACATGCATAAAAAAGTTCAATTCATCGTTGTTTTAGAATTTTTAGCAACAGCCATGCTCTTGTTAACTGTACAAGTAAGTAATGCGACGTTGTTATTAATTGCTTTAATTATGTATGGCTTCTTAGGAAAATTAGCTGTAGAACCGATTATTATTTCTTGGCTAGGTGAAAATGCACCAAAAATTGGAATTGGCACTACTTTGGGCGTGTTTAACTTTTTCGGCATGATGTCATCTGTGATCGCCCCAGCTTTGACTGGGAAAATTTCTGACACAACGGGTTCGAAAGTCATGGGCTTTTATATCGCCGTCGTGATTTTACTAATTGGCACGATTCTTTTTATGCTTGTCAATTTAAAAAAACGCGGGGCAGATTCGTCTAATAAATAAAAAAACAACGCAAACTTATCTTTCGCTGAATAAGTTTGCGTTGTTTTACTTTTTGACAATCATATTAATCGCTTGTGCTAATCGCTCTTCTTGTTCTTTAGGATCTTTTTCAGGATTTTCAAAGCAATGCTTTAAATTTTCCGCAACAATCATCCCCATTACGCGATCAATACTAGAACGGACCGCACTCAACTGAGTGATAACATCGATACATTCTTTTTCTTCATCAATCATTTTTTGAATCCCGCGAATTTGTCCTTCTGTGCGGCGTAAACGATTCAGCACTTTCTTTTTTTCTTCAGTCATTTTACCCCTCCTTAAGAGTAGTGATTGGTTTAAAATATACCTACACGAGGTATTTTTGTCAACTATCTTTTCTTTGAATCTAAAAATGGCAGAAATCTCTTCAGTTGACAAGTCTAACTTTTTCATGTTAAATATACCCCGTAAGGTATATAAGAGAAGGAGAAAAAGATGTTATTTCAATTGTTTAAAAAAACGCCAAGTATTTCAACAAAGGAATTGCAGTCACGTTTATCTAAAGAGATAACGTTATTAGATGTCCGGACACCTAGCGAATACCGCGCAGGGCATATTCCACAAGCGATTAATGTCCCACTTAACAAAATTCCCGCCTACAACAAATCCGCTAACGAAGTCTATGTGATTTGCCAGTCCGGCATGCGCAGCAAAAATGCGGCCAAAATTTTAGCGAGAAAAAACTATCACGTGATTAACGTTCGTGGCGGGATGTCCCAATGGTCTGGTCAAATTAAAGGAGGAAAATAAATGAAAATTGTAATTATCGGAGGCGTGGCTGGTGGTATGTCAGCAGCGACACGTTTACGTCGCTTAATGGAAGATGCTGAAATTGTTGTCATGGAAAAAGGCCCTTTTGTTTCATTTGCAAACTGTGGTTTGCCTTACTACGTTTCTGGCGAAATCGCAGAAAGAGAGCAACTGCTTGTTCAAACACCCGAAGCGTTAAAGGCACGGTTTAATTTAGATGTTCGTCCTCACCATGAAGTCGTGGCGATTGATCCAATAGAAAAAGTGATCACAGTGAAACATGAAACAGAAATTTTAACAGAACACTATGACAAATTAATTTTATCACCAGGGGCGAAACCTTTTGTGCCACCAATTACAGGATTGGCAGAAGCCAAAAATGTTTTTTCATTAAGAAATGTTCCTGATTTAGATCAAATTATGACAGCCTTGACACCAGAAACAAAACGAGCCGTCGTGATTGGCGCAGGCTTCATTGGCTTGGAAATGGCAGAAAACTTGCAAAAACGCGGATTAGAAGTCACTCTCGTGGAAAAAGCACCCCATGTTTTACCGCCATTAGACGAAGAAATGGCCGCTTTTGTCAAAGCTGAATTAAGCAAAAACAATGTTCAAGTAATTACGGGACAATCTGCGGTTGCTTTTGAAGAAGAAGGGCAAGTGATTCGCTTAGAAGACGGTCAAACATTAGCTTCTGATTTAACCATTTTGTCGGTGGGGGTCCAACCAGAAAATACCTTAGCAGTTGAAGCAGGTGTAGCAACTGGTTTACGTGGCGGTATTGTTGTTGATGAACACTATCAAACGAATCAACCCGATATTTATGCGGTTGGGGATGCTATTGTAGTGAAACAACAAATCACTCAAGAAGATGCGCTGATTTCTTTAGCTTCTCCCACCAATCGCCAAGGACGTCAAGTAGCGGATGTGATTGCTGGGTTAGAGAGAAAAAATCAAGGAAGCATTGGGACCGCCATTGTGCGAGTCTTTGATTTAACCGCTGCTTCAACTGGTTTAAGCGAACGGGCTGCTAAAGCTGCTGGACTAACAACAGCTGTTGTGCATATCAGTGGAAAAGACCATGCGGGGTATTATCCTGGCGCAACAGATCTTCAGTTAAAATTAGTTTTCCATCCTACGACAGGGGAAATTTATGGCGCACAAGGAATTGGGGCAAAGGGCGTAGATAAGCGGATTGATATTCTTGCGACCGCTATTAAAGGACAGTTAACTATTTTTGATTTACCTGAATTAGAGTTTACCTATGCGCCGCCGTTTGGTTCAGCGAAAGATCCTGTGAACATGTTAGGCTATGCAGCGATGAACCTTGTAGAAGGATTGAGTGAAAACGTTCAATGGTATGAGTTATCCAACGAATTAGCTAAGGGGGCTGTTTTATTAGATGTCCGTAATCCCGCCGAACGAGCCAATGGTCAATTTAAAAATGCTGTGTCTATTCCTTTAAATGAGTTAAGAGAACGTTTGGAGGAATTAGACAAGTCAACGGAGTACATTGTTAGTTGTCACAGCGGTTTGCGTAGTTATATTGCAGAACGGATGCTAAAACAAGCAGGCATCTCAGCCAAAAATTTAGATGGTGCTTTTGCGCTATATAGAATGGTAAAACCGGAGGAACTAGAAAATGTATAACACGATTGGCATGCCTGAATTTTATCAGGAAGCAAAACGAAAAAAATTACCGATTATTGATGTACGAGAAGAAATGGAATACCAACTGGGGCATGTCCCTCAGGCCATCAACTTACCTTTAAGTACTTTAACCGAAAATTATCAGCAATTAGATAAAAACCAACCCTATTATCTGATTTGTCAAATGGGGTCGCGCTCCGCACAAGCATGTGCGTTTCTCAGTCAACAAGGGTATCAAGTAACCAATGTTCTAGGCGGTACATCTGGCTGGTTGGGTCAATTAGAACAATAAAATAACAAAAAACGTTTATCCTTTTACACAGGATAAACGTTTTTTTGTTAGATAAAGATGTGTCAAAACTGTAAGAGGAATGATAGGAAGATGAAGGGACCAGTTTTTTTATTCATTATATACTAAATAAAATGACAAACTCGTCAACAGAAATCAAGGAGGAACAAATAAATGAAAAAGTCAGGCCAGAAGAAGCGAAATAAAAAAGTGTGGTTCGGTATTGGTGCCGCAGTGGTCGTCGTCGGATTTATCGGAGCAAAAACAGTTTTTTCTTCAAAAGAAGTTGAACCTGAATACACAACGTATACCATTACAGAAATGGCCTCATTAAAATTAGATGGTCAAGTGAGTTTTCTAGATACTCGGGATATTTTCTTTGATCCTTCTTTAGGAAAAATTGCCGAAATAAATGTTGAAAATGGTAAAGAAGTCAAGAAAGATAGTCCATTGTTAACGTACAATAACTCAGACATCCAAGCCACAGAAACAGAACAAGCGAATGCCGTTAATCGGAACAATCTTCAAGTTCAACAAGCACAAGAGAACGTTAACTTAGCCACTCAAAAATACAATGAAGCGTTAAACAAAGTTGCTGCAGCCAAGCAAAAATTAAACACCGCAAAAGAGGCTGAAGAGAAAGAAACACTAAATGCGGAAATTCAGCAATTGAATGAAGCCGTTAGTGCTGCGAATAGTGAAGTCGCCCAAGCTAACCAAGCCCTTCAATTAGCCAACAGTGATGCCGTCGGAGCAGCAAACACGCTTGAACAAACACGTGGCAAAGTCAACACAGTCGTTACAGCACCAATTGATGGCCAAGTCACTGTTGATGCTAGTGCCATGAGTAGTACCGACAAACCAGTCATTAAAATTGCAACACAAAAGAAAAATATTCAAGGAAAAGTAACCGAATATGATTACGATAAATTACAGACAGGGGAAGAAGTAACAGTGACGACCGTTGGTTCAGGCAAATCAGCGCCAGGCAAAATTGTTTCCATTGCGCAAACCCCAATAGCTAAAAATGAAGGCAATCCAGTAGTGAGTTATCAATTTACAGTAGAAGGTGATTTTCCTTGGGCAGAAGGCTTGTCTACTAGTATCGCTGTGCCACAAAAGCAAATGATTATACCGACAGCAGCAATCCAAAAAGAAGGCCAAAAAGAATTTGTCTATGTTTACAAAGCGGGCAAAGCGAAAAAAACACCGATTGAAACAGAAACAAATTTAGGTCGTAAAGTTGTCAAAAGTGGCTTGAACTGGAAAGACCAAGTGATTGCCAATCCCAATAAAGAATTAAAAGATAATCAAGATGTTCAGGTAGCTGCCAATGATTAAGCTATCCCATATTCATAAATATTATTATTCCGAAGAAGAAACACTGCATGTGTTAGATGATATTAACCTCCAAGTAGACGCTGGAGAATTTTTAGCGATTATGGGTCCTTCTGGTTCTGGGAAATCGACTTTGATTAATTTGCTAGGCTTTATTGATAAAAAGTTTGAAGGAACGTATTTATTTGAAGACCGTGAAATTGGCGACTTTTCTGATAAGGAACTATCCCGAATTAGAAATGAAGCAGTCGGCTTTGTCTTTCAGAATTTTAGTTTAATTGAAACACTAACAGTTGAAGAAAACATTGAATTGCCTCTTTTATATAGTGGGTTAACCCCAAAAGAAGCCAAAGATCGTGTCCACGAAGTTCTGACAAAAGTCGGCTTGCCAGATAAAGGCAAGAAGCATCCAAAACAACTTTCGGGCGGACAACAACAACGTGTTGCCATTGCGCGTGCGATTGTCAATCGGCCAAGTTTTATTATTGCAGATGAACCAACTGGGGCTTTAGATAGTAAAACATCGGAAGAAATTTTAACGCTCTTTCAGCAATTAAACAATGAAGGTGTCACCATTATTTTAGTGACACATGATGAAGAAACAATTGAATACTGCAATCGTTTGATTAAAGTTCGTGATGGAAAGATTTTAGAGGAGGTGCTGACATGAAACGTTCAATTATTTGGAAAACCGCCTTCCGTTCCATTTTGAAAAATAAGCGACGCAGCTTGTTAACGATGCTAGGGATTGTCATCGGGATCGCTTCGGTGATTACCATCGTGGCTATCGGTAACGGCTTTAAAGAAGACATGGTCGATAAATTATCCGCTGAAAAACAAAAAGAAAATGTGAAAAAGATTTCTTTTTCGGCCTACAACACTTCGGATATGTTTAGTGACCAAGCGATGTTTACCGACAATGATTTAGGGGTCGTGCGCATGGTTCCTGGCGTAGAAAAAATTGATTTTGATCAAAGAGAAGTTGATGGCGCTCAAAAAGGTACACTGAATTTTCAAGCAGGACCGAAAAATCTTTCTGTAACCTATGAACTTGCCGACAAAACCACCAAAGAATTGTTGGCGGGACGCCAACTGAATGATGGAGACAATGCAAAACTGGATAAAACAGTGGTGGTGGATGAACTGGTTGCCAAAGAACTCTACCAAGACCCAACTGCAGCAGTTAATCGAACTTTTCCATATAAAGAGCAACTTTTTACCATTGTTGGCGTGACAACCAATACCAGCGGTGCCATTGGTCCAGGTAATGATGACTCATTGCTTTATTTTCCCAAAAAGACCTATGAACATTATTTCGGCAAGCTAAAAGATACATCTACGTTGAAGCTAACAGTAGCACCTGGCTATCAACCAGATCAAGTATTGAAAGAAACAATAAAAACTCTCTCTCAACAAGGAACCATGAAAAACAGCGGGACATATCAAGAATATAATGTTAAAGATACCATCAAGGAAATGGGCTCTTTATTAAATAATTTAACCTTGTTTATTTCCGCAATTGCGGCTATTTCACTGGTAATTGCTGGGGTCGGCGTTATGAATATGATGTACATTTCGGTCTCAGAACGGATTAAGGAAATTGGTATCCGACGTGCATTGGGCGGGACAGCCAGTGATATTAAAAAGCAATTCTTAACAGAAGGGATTGCCTTGACCTTAATCGGCGGAATTACTGGTTATCTTTTAGGAATGATTATTGCCTACTTAGCATCAATGGCACTACCGTTTTCTGTTCGACCAGATTTAATGACCGTTTCATTAGCCATTGGGATTTCTGTCTTTATCGGGGTTGTATTTAGCTATTTCCCTGCCTCGGCAGCTTCGAAAAAAGACTTAATCGATATTATGAAATAAATATAAATAGCAAAGAAACAGCCATTTTTGGCTGTTTTTTTTAGTGAAAGTAGAAAAAAATCCAAAGATTTCAAGAGAAAGTAGCTAACAAACGTCAAAAGGTTGATATTAGCTACCAACCTTTTGACGTTTGTCAGCTAAATAAAAAAGAAAAAAATTGAAAAAATAGCACGTTGAGGATTAAATAACAAATATTTTTTAAATAAGACTATTAGAAAGCCTTTATAAATCAGGGATTATAGGAATGACTGTTAATGACTGATTTGCTTGTAAATTTCTAAATTTTAATTCGAAAAAATTCCAGTATACTAAATATATCAAAACAAAACACGAAAATTGAGAAAATTTTGAACTAAAAAAGAATTAAGGAGGAATCAAGAATGAAAATAATGGTCATCACAAAAAATATTTTATCAGAAACTGCTTTTCAAAACCGCTTACAGCATTTAGATCACCAAGTTTTTTGTACGACGTGTCTGATTGGTGAAATTAAGGAAAGTCATTTGTTTTATCGGAAATTTGATGCAATCATTCTCAGCGAAACGATTCCTCGCAAAGAACAATATTTATATCTAAAGGAATTAGCCAGAGTTAAAACGCCGTTGTTTCTTCGCTCGGAAGACATTCCTACCTCGGAAGAATTGAGCATTAGCTATCAATATGGCATTCTCAATTGGTTACGATTGGATGCGACTTTGGATACATTAAGAGAAAATCTCCTTTTGGCAGAATTAAATAAACCCATCCAACGAGAAGATGAAAAGTTAGATGTAGAGGGGATAAAGCTAACAGCCGCAGAACGTGCACTACTGGCTGTCTTGTATAGTACGCCAAAAGAACACTTACCAATGGAACGCCTTTGTAAATTAATATATGACACAGAAGAAACAGCCAATAATCGAAAAAAAATGACCAAACAGCTGACAAAATTAAATAAAAAAATTCAAGTAGGGGGCTTTAAAAAACAAGGTATCCAAAATACACGGTATAAAGGCTACAAACTGCATCCGCAGTTGCTTCCTTACATTGGCGAATTATTTACTTAAAATAGAGAAGCACTTGACGAATGAAAATCACCATCACAGGATGACCCCTAAAAACCATGCTATACTAATACGGAATAGTATAGGAGGTGGGTCTGTATGAAAGACGGACTATATTGGGTACAACAATTAAAAGAACAGAAAGTAAGTCGCACAGAACTCTTAAAGGATATTGAGAAAAAAGTCCAAAAGTTAAATCCAAAGATCAATGGCTTTGTAACCTTTGATAGCCAAGAAGCAGAAGCAACTTATCAAAAAAATAAACAGCAGGACACACTATTTGCTGGTTTGCCATTTCCATTGAAAATGTTAGGCCAAGAAAAAGCGGGGTGGTCAGCAACGGCCGGCTCGCAACTTTTTAAAAATAGTACTGCAACAACGACCTCTAACTTTGTCAAAAAAGCTGAAACGATTGGTTTGATGCCCTTAGGACAAACCAACGCCCCAGAGTTTGGCTTTAAAAATATTACGGATCCTGCGCTTTACGGGTCAGCTCGCAATCCTTGGAACCTGGAACATTCGCCAGGCGGTTCCAGTGGCGGCGCTGCCGCAGTTGTCGCTAGCGGGATTGTTCCTATAGCCGGCGCTAGCGATGGCGGTGGCTCCATCCGAATTCCCGCCTCTTTTAGTGGCTTAATTGGCTTAAAACCTAGCCGTGGCTCCATGCCTGTCGGCCCAGAAGGCTGGCGAGGCTGGCAAGGTGCTTCGATTGACTTTGCGTTGACTATTTCTATGAGAGACACCAAAGCGTTATTTTATGGCCTACGTGGTAGCCACAGTGGCGCCCCCTACCAAGCGCCCTTGGCAGAATGGCAAACACACACTAAAAAACAACGGCTAAAAATTGCTCTGTGTACCGCTTCGCCTATCGGCTCACGGATTTCGCCAGAAGCAACACAAGCGGCGAAACAAGCGGCTGATTTTCTGGCAGCCGCTGGTCATGAAATCATTGAGATTCCTTATCCAGTCGATGGTGCAGCGCTGATTCGCTCCTATTATCAAATGAACGGCGCAGAAACTACAGCAATGATGAACAGCATTCAACAGGGGCTCGGGCGCCCAATTCGTAAAGAAGAAATCGAACCTTTTTCATGGACCATGCATCAATTTGGCCAAAAGATTCCAGCAGCCACCTATGTTCATTCATTACAGTTGTGGGATCAAGCAGCAGTAACGATGGAAGAACTTTTTCAAAAATTTGATCTGTTTTTATCACCAACAACGGCTTTTTCAGCACCAAAAATTAACGAAGATTTGCAAAGTGAGCACATTCGTCAACGAATGGAGCAAGCAGCAGAATTAACAGCAGCAGAGTTAGCTGAATTAATCTATGATTATTTTGATAAAAGTTTACAGCTAACACCGTATACTCAACTAGCGAACTTGACAGGACAACCAGCCATCAGCTTGCCCACACATGTTACGGCAACGGGGTTACCCTTAGGCATTCAATTGCTGGCTGCTCGTGGACGTGAAGATCTCTTATTCCAAGTAGGCGAACAGTTTGAGCAAGAAGGTAAATTTAAATTACCAGAAAGTTACCGCTAAATAGGGTGTTATTGTGACCAAATTTCAGATAAAATAGACACAAGACAAAAAACTGAGGTGGAAAAATGCTGTACGTAGTGAGACATGGTGAAACAGATTATAATGTGGCCCGTAGAATTTGTGGTCATGCGGAAGCGCAATTGACCGAAAAAGGCTATCAACAAGCGGAATTGGTAGCTGAAAAAATTGCCAAACAAGGAATTCAAATCGACCGTTTACTGGCGTCGCCTTTAAAAAGGGCGCAAGAAACAGCCCGTAAAATTGCAGAACGAAATCAATTGACGATTGAAACAGAACCTCGTTTAATTGAGATGAATTTTGGCATTTATGATGGTGAACCGATTGAAACAACGGCTTTCCAAGAAAATCGTTCTGAGATTTCCTTGCCGTTTCCAGAAGGGGAATCAGTCCTAGATGTCGCGGGTCGAATTTATCCCCTGATTGAGGAAGCCTTGGCTTCAGAGGAAACTTACCTATTTGTTTGCCACAATGCGGTTATGCGAGTCATTGATAACTACTTCAATGGCAAAAAAATCCAAGATTTCTTGGACTTTCATTGTGAAAATACACAACTTGTACAATACGGAGAATAAAAATCAAGTCTTTAATCTTTTGGTTAAAGACTTGATTTTTTTTATGGTAAATAAGAAACCGCTTCCGTTTTAATGTATAATAAATTAACTTTTGGATCAAAAAAGAAATGGGGAAAAGACTATGAGAATTGATAATATTCATCAAGCGTTAAAACAGTTTCACGTACAAAATCCAAGTAGCAAAGAAACCTTGTTGCCCGCAACGGCTTCGCAATTAAGTCAGGCTTCTGGATATACCCGAACCGCTGTTAGTGAAGAGCTTTCAGAATTAGTGAGAAAAGACCAAGTCGTTAAAGTTAAATCAAGACCGGTGTTATTTTTTGATAAAGACTACTTAGAGGAACAGTTTCCTTTTTTTAAAAGTAGCACGTGCTACGATTCCCTCGCTTCGCTGCAAGAGGACATCTATCAACAGACAGAACAGATACATAAGAAAAAGCAGCTACTGAAAATGAATCCATTTGCGAACGTAATTGGTTTTGATGGGAGCTTAGCAGACGCCATCAAGAAGTTGAAAGCCGCTATTTTATATCCGCCTAATGGCTTAAATATTTTACTTACTGGAGAATCTGGGGTGGGGAAAACCTTAATTGCGGAACAATTACACCAATTTTATCAAGTTAAAATGAACCAAGAAGTTCCGTTTATTTATTTTAATTGTGCAGAATATTTCAACAATCCAGAATTATTAACTTCGCATCTGTTTGGCTATAAAAAAGGCAGTTTTACTGGTGCCGTCAATGACCAAAAAGGCTTAGTGGAGTTGGCAGATGGCGGTTTTTTATTTTTAGATGAAGTCCATCGATTAACGAGCGAAGGCCAAGAAAAATTGTTTACAGTTTTGGATAAAGGGTATTTTACACGGATGGGCGAAGCCGAAAAACAAAGAAATGTATCGATAAAATTTATTTTTGCAACAACCGAAGCAGTCAATCAACATTTTTTGAAAACGTTTTTAAGAAGGATTCCTGTGACATTAGCCATTCCAGCTTTAGCCGAGCGCTCTTTGAAAGAAAAAATTCAATTGATTTTGTCCTTTTTCTTAGAAGAAAGTCAACGGATTCAAAAGAATATCCATATTCGTTATGAGGCGTTGAAACAATTAACGTTTACTCATTTTGAAGCCAACGTTGGCGAATTGAAAGCGGCGATTCAATTTATGAGCGCACAAGCCTATTTAGAAGTGTTCGATCAATTAACGGAAACTATTTGCATTGAAGCAAACGAGGGGACAGTCAAAGAGCAACCTGATGTAGAAAGTCTGCTGGCTTTTAATGAGTGGATACCTAACGATGGCCTCACGATTCAATACAACCATTTTTATTTAAGCAGTCAAGAGTTACTTAAATCAGAAAGTCTGAAAAATGATCGTTTTTATAATTTTCTATTGAAAGAATATGCGGATTTGAAAAAATTAACTCTTTCGACAGAGGATGCGCTAGCAATCATGCAAAACAAAGTCGAGCAACTTTATGATATGGATATTTTTGCTCAAGAACCGCTAGCCATAGAGGCCATTGACGAAACATTGCAGCCAAAAATTCAAGAAGCCATTGTCTTTTTTGAACAATTAATCCAAGAAAAATTGACAGAGGATTTCCAGAATATTTTAATTGTCCACCTTTATTCTGCTGTTTTTTATTCTGCACAAATGAATGAAACATTTTATTCAGATACCAAAAATATCTATTCTGGCAAAGTAACCCAGTATCAAGCTGCTAAGACCATGGTGGACTTTCTACAAACATTGTTTGGGATTTCTTTTGCTGATACGGAAATCCTCTTTTTCGATCTATTTATTCGTAAAGTCACAGCTAAAAAAAGAGCGCACTCAGATGAAGAAAACTGTGGCGTTATCGTCGTTGCACATGGTGCCGCGACGGCCAGTAGCATGGTTGAGTACACCAACCTTCTGTTTTCAACAACGGTCATGCGTGCAGTTGATATGCCGATTAATCAATCAGTGGAAGAAACATTAGAAAAAGTCCGTACAATTGTAAAGCAAAATCAGTATAAAAAAATTATTTTAATGGTGGACATCGGTTCCCTGGTTTACTTTGGTAATGCTATCAGTCAAACGTTTCAAATGGAAGTGCTGCTAATTAGCAATATCAATCTCTTAACATTGCTAGAAGTGGCCCGAGAAGTCATTTATGAATCGACGGCATTTGAGTATCTATTACCAGTCTTAAAAGAAAAAAATCATCGCGCCTTGATTTGCAGTAAAGGTCGCTTCAACGAGGCAAAAGTTCTCATTATTTCCTGTCTAACTGGCATGGGGACTGCTATTAAAATTGAACAGTTGTTACTAAAAACTTTTCCCAATGAATTACTAACGAATGTACGCATCATTACTTTAGAGAAAAGAGAAGTGGAAGACATTGATCGCTTGCATTCTTTTGTTCGGAAAGAAGAGAAAATCGTTGGCATCATTGGCACCGTAAAGACAGAAGTGCCAGATATTCCGTTTATTTCTTTACAAGATTTACTATCGAAGCGGGGCATTCAGCTAGTTTTCGAATTATTAGGCCATCATTTAGAAGAAAAACAAAACCAAGAGTTACTAAAAAAAGTTTCAGCTAAATATATTCAAGGATTATCAATCGAAGCTATTACAGACTTACTAACGGTTTTGAATCCTACAACCATTTCGATCGAATTAGCTAAGATTTATTCAGATATTTGCTTACAAACTAAAATAAAAAGTGACGAAAAGATTTTACTTCGTTTTATCATTCATTGTGCTTGTATGTTAGAACGGCAATTGCTAAATCCAGAATATGACCCGACAGCTTATGAAGTGTCATATCGAGAGTTGCCAGAAGCAGTATCTGTCATAAAAATGGCGTTTCGACCGCTTGAAGTGTCCTATAATCTGTTGATTCCACCTTTGGAAGTGCGCTATATTTATGAATTGCTCTTTGAAAAGGCTTAATTCAAACGGAAATGAAAGTTGGCACACTTATTGCTTTTAATAAAATGATTAATTAGCAAAGGAGTTTGTTTATGGAAAATGAACCAATTTTACTTTTAACACACAATGGTTGGGGCTTGGAATTAGTCAAAAGCGTCCAGATGATTGTAGGAGAAGTCACAAATGTACATGAAGTAGCATTACAAGCAGAGGATTCACTGGGGGATTATTTAGAACGAGTCACAGAAAAAATTGACCAATTAACGTGGCACAACCAGTTGCTAATTTTAACAGATGTTAAAGGCGGCACACCTAGTAACGTTGCATTACGTTTATCAAAAGATTATGACCTCCTGATTGTGTCCGGATTATGCACATCGTTATTATTAGAATCCGTCATGAAACAAAGTGGTCCTGGATTTCGTTTACAAGATGCAGAGATGATTCAACAAGCAGCAGTAGACAGTTGTCAAATTTTAGAAATTCCAAAATAAGAAAGTATAGGTGAACAGAATGTCAAAAATCGTATTAACAAGAGTCGATAGTCGTTTAATCCATGGACAAGTAGTGACTAAATGGTTACAACAATCAGGTGCAAATGAAATTTTGGTAGTGAGTGATGAACTAGAGCAAGATGAATTTTTACAAAGTATTTATTTAATGGCGGCGCCTCCAGGGGTTTCTGTAGTAATTAAAGGGATTGAAAGTGCCAAAGAATATTGGGAATCGCAAGAAAAGGAAGAGAAAAAGGTGTTATTTTTAGTGCCAGATTTAACGACCTTAAAAGCGATGGTGGACCAAGAAATTATTAAAGAGGAGATTCAAGTTGGTGGCTTAGGTGGCGGACCAAATCGGAAAAATGTTTTAAAAAATATCAATTTATCTGAAGAAGATGTTGCAATTTTGACTGAACTTTTAACGAAGGGCATCCATGTTTTCTTCCAAGCGATTCCCGAAGAAAATCCCCTACCAATTCAAAAATTAATTGAAAAATATCAATCACTATAATCAGAGAAAAAGGAGAGAATCATATGGGCGTTTTAGGTGTTTCAATTATTATGGGACTTTATTATTGGTTTGCACGTTTGCGTTTTGGGTACACATTTTCAGGCATACTGTCTCAGCCATTAGGCGCAGCGTTGGTGGCTGGTTTAGCAACAGGAAAACTTAGTGAAGCAATGGTTGTGGGGGCGGGGATTCAACTTGTTTATCTAGGAGTCACCTCCACACCGGGCGGCAATGTGCCTAGTGATCCGGCTTTAGCTTCAGCAATCGCGATTCCGATTGCTTTAGGTGTGGGAATGAATGCCGAGGCGGCTGTTGCACTAGCTGTTCCTTTTGGTGTGTTAGGCGTCTTTATGGATCAATTACGGCGGACCATCAATGCGACTTGGGTGCATATGGCTGATAAATATGCAGAAGAGTTAAATTATGGGGGGATTTACCGAGCTGCGTTTGTTTATCCAGCTTTAGCGGGATTTTTAATTCGCTTTCCTTTGGTTTTTGCGGCGAACTTTTTTGGTCAATCCGTGGTGAATAAAGTCTTAGAAGTTATCCCAGCATGGTTGATGCACGGCTTTGAAGTAATGGGTGGTATTTTACCAGCGTTAGGCTTCGCCTTAACAATTATGGTAATTGGCAAGAAAAATTTGATTCCTTATTTTTTAATTGGTTTTGTTGCAGTAGTATATTTTGGCGCAGAAGTTATGGCCGTCGCTATTTTAGGAATCTGTATTGCCTTTTTAGTTAGAAACAAGGCATTGAGTGAGGAGGCAGCATAATGGAACAAATGACACAAGCAAATGAACAACAATTGGAACAGAAAAAAATTACTAAAAAAGAATTATCCAAAGCCTTTTGGATTTATCAACTAGGCTGTGAATTATCAAATTCTTATGAACGTCTCCAAAGTTTAGTTTTTTGTGCATCGATGATTCCTGCAATTAAAAAACTTTACGCAGACGATGAAGAACAACAAAGAGAAGCTCTGAAACGTCATTTGAATTTTTTTAATACTGAAGGAACAGTAGGGGCTTCCATTCAAGGGATTGCAATTGCTATGGAGGAAGAAAAATCCAATGGCGCAGCGATCTCTGATACGGCGATCACATCGATTAAAACTGGGCTGATGGGTCCGCTGGCTGGGATTGGTGATTCGATTATTTGGGCAGCATTAATGCCGTTAATCATTTCCATTTTTATTCCAATGGCTAAAGGAGGTAACGTGATTGGAAGTATCGGTCCGTTGGTTCTGTACACAGCCATTACATTATACATCAGTTGGACGTTAGTGAATAAGTCCTATACATTAGGGCGTAATTCAATCTTAAGTTTGTTAAAAGACGGCAAAATTAAGCAAGTCATTTATTCAGCAAATGTTTTAGGAATGATGATGATGGGCGCTTTAAGTGCGAGTTATGTTAAAATTGCTAGCCCGATGACGTTTAAAGTTACTGGCGGTGCCACGATTGTTTTACAAGATATCCTAGATCAAATTATGAAAGGGTTACTTCCTTTAGCAGCAGTCATGGCTATTTATTTCTTCATGGTAAAAAAAGGCCCACGTTACGGTATCATTATCGGCACGATTGTCTTAGTTAGTTTGGTCACTTCATTCTTTGGTTTGTTATAAAGGAGAAAATAATGAATAGTTACGAAAAATTCCACTTAAAAGAAGTCATTAATGCTTCTGGCAAAATGACCATTCTAGGTGTCTCCAAAGTTTCGGAAGCAGTCCTAGCAGCTCAACGATTCGGCGGCGAACATTTCTTTGAAATGAGTGAACTTAGTGTGCAAACAGGGGCCTTTTTAGCCAACTTGTTGAAGGCAGAAGATGCCCAAATCGTTTCCTCGGCTTCGGCGGGGATTGCCCAATCGGTGGCTGCCTTGATTGGAAAAGGCAGCTTGTACCACGCGTATCATCCTTATACAGAAAAAATTGAACAGCGAGAGATTGTTTTACCTAAAGGGCACAACGTGGACTACGGCACGCCTGTAGAAGTTATGGTAGCGCAAGGTGGCGGCCAAGTGGTGGAAGCTGGCTACGCCAACATGTGCAGTCCAGAACACGTGGAAATGATGATTTCTGAAAAAACAGCGGCCATTCTATACATCAAAAGCCACCATACTGTGCAAAAAAGTATGCTGACGGTGGCCGAAGCGGCCAAAGTGGCGCAACGCCACAAGGTGCCGCTGATTGTTGACGCGGCAGCAGAAGAAGATCTTTTCAAATACACTGAAGCAGGCGCTGATTTGGTGATTTACAGCGGCGCCAAAGCCATTGAAGGGCCAAGTGCCGGTTTAGTGGTCGGGAAAAAAGAATACATTGACTGGGTGCGCCTACAAGGCAAAGGCATTGGTCGAGCAATGAAAATTGGCAAAGACAATATTCTAGGCTTTACGCAAGCAGTGGAAGAATACTTGGCGCATGGCAGTGAATCAGGGGCTTCGATGCAAGAACGCTTAAAACCGTTTGTTGAAGCCATCAACAACCTGTCAGATTTAACCGCTAAAATCGTCCAAGATGGCGCCGGACGAGACATTTATCGCGCCAGTGTCAAAGTGGACGGCAGAAAAACCGCCAAGGAAGTCATCCAAGCGTTAAAAGCAGAAAGTCCAGCCATTTATACGCGAGAATATCAAGCCAACAATGGCATCATTGAGTTTGACATTCGTTCTGTCAATCAAGAAGAAATGAACAAAATCGTGCAACGATTACAAGAAATTATGGACACAAAGGAGAAATAAGCCATGTCATTAAAACCTAATTATTTAGAAGAACGCATTTGTTTAAACGTCTTAGCCAATTCAGTAGAAAATGCCCAAGCCTGTTATGAAGCAGCAGAAGGGCATGTTGTGTTAGGCGTCCTTTCAAAAAACTATGAAACCGATGAAGCAGCCATTGACGATATGAAAAAATACCAAGCAGCAACCAACAACGCTTTATCTGTCGGTTTAGGAGCTGGTGATCCAAATCAAAGTCAAATGGTGGCTCGCTTATCAGAAGTTTTACAACCGCAACACGTGAACCAAGTCTTCACAGGTGTCGGCGCTTCGCGGGCCTTACTTCGTCAAGACGAAACAGTGATTAATGGCTTGGTTTCACCCACAGGCAAAGTTGGCTATGTCAACATTGCGACAGGTCCGTTAAGCTCGGGTGCGCCAGCGGCGGAAGTGCCTATCGAAACCGCCATCAAATTGTTGAAAGACATGGGGGGCAGTTCCATTAAATATTTCCCGATGAAAGGCTTGGCTCACAAAGAAGAATACCAAGCAGTAGCAGCAGCTTGTGCCAAGTATGACTTTTATTTAGAACCAACAGGGGGCATTGATTTAGAAAACTTTGAAGAAATTGTTCAAATTGCGGTGGATGCCGGCGTTAAAAAAATCATTCCTCATGTCTACAGCTCAATTATCGATCAAGAAACAGGGGACACTAGAACAGAAGACGTGAAAACGTTACTAACCATGATGAAAAACACATTGAATAAGTAAAGGGCCAATCTTTAGTTGACTTTCTCCACCAGATTTGCTACTCTCAAGTGGAGAATAAATAAAAACCAACAAATGAATGTGGGGTATTTTGGTGAGTGTCGTAGGTATCTAATTGATAAGTTGAATAACCAGTGAACCAAGCAAGGTTTATTTGGTGTGCTTAGAAAGTGATACCTGTCAGTCATCTCATTTACTAAATACCTCCTTTAAAAGAGGTTTCTTTAGTAACCTTTATCCAATGATAAAGAGGACAGCGGTAGAACGCTGTCCTCTTTTTTCTATAGAAACTGGTTTTTATTTAAAGGCGCCAGGTATTCTTTTCGTGATAGAAAGGAAGAAAAAACAAATGAATCATGAAACCATTCAAAAATTACAATTTACAACAATTCTTAAAGAAGTTCAAACACGTGCGATTGGCGAGTATAGTAAAGAACGGTTGGCGAAAATGGTCCCTGCAACACGTTTAGAAACAGTGCAGTCCCACTTAACGGAAACAACCGAGGCCCGCTTAATTATTGATAGCGGACAACACGTCCCTTTCATGGGCTTGAGCCAAATTACCCGCTTGCTTCAACAAGTGAAAAAAGGCTTAATCCTTACACCAAACGAATTGATTGAGGTGGCTGACTTTTTAAGAAGTAGTCAGCGAATCCAGAAGTTTTTTGAAAAAAATCAATACCAAACACCACGCCTATTTAGTTACAGTCAGCACTTAGCTGATTTCAGAGCAATTGAAGAACAAATTTATACGAAAATCCATAATCAAAAAGTTGCCACCGATGCTTCTCGACAACTTCGGAAAATCCGGCGTCAAATCAATGAATGCCAACAAGAAATTGAAACAAAAGTCACCAAATTTTTACGTAATAAAAATAATCAACTGTATATTCAAGAAAATATGATGGTGAAAAAAGGGGAACATTACACGGTACCAATCAAAGCTAGCTATAAAAATAAGGTTTCAGGCACAATCATTGAGCAATCCAATAAAGGACAAACGGTCTTTATTGAACCTGTAGCAATTAGTAAATTAAATGAACAATTGACACTCTTAAAAGCGGAAGAAACAGCGGAAGAATATCAAATTTTGGCGGAACTAACTGGGTTAATTAATGAGCAAGAACGACTTGTCGATCAAGCCGTCGATACAATGACCACCTTAGATATTATTTTTGCACGAGGAAAGTATAGTCGCGAAATTGGTGGGATTACGCCAAAAGTAAACAAAGAAGAACGCTTGCGCATTGTTCAAGGAAAACACCCTCTTTTATTAGAACACGCAGTACCATTGACGTTTTCTTTAGGAGCAGAGTATCGAGGACTTGTCATTACAGGTGCCAATGCTGGTGGTAAAACGGTTGTCTTGAAAACAGTTGGCTTATTGACTGTCATGACACAATTTGGGTTGCAAATTCCAGCACAAGCAGGCACAGAGATTCCAGTATTAGATGAAATTTTTGTCGATATTGGTGATCAGCAAAATCTGGAAAATGCGTTAAGCACTTTTTCTGGGCACATGAAAAATATTGCGGAAATGTTGCGTAATGTTAAGCGACACACGCTTGTTTTATTAGATGAAATTGGCAGTGGTACCGAGCCGAACGAAGGAGCTGGCTTAGCGATTGCTATCATGGAAACGATGTATCAAAAGGGAGCCTTGGTAGTTGCAACGACCCATTATGGTGAAATTAAACGTTTTGCCCAAGAGCATGACGATTTTGTGCCCGCCGCAATGGCCTTCGATCGTGAAACATTAACGCCCAAATATCAATTGAAAATTGGTGAAGTTGGCGATAGTCAGGCGCTTTGGATTGCACGTAAAATGAAGATGGAGCCACAGCTCATTGAAAAGGCGGCTCATTATATTCAGCGGAAAGAATACCCTACTAATCGAAGTCTATTTAAACCCCTGAAAGCAAAAGAAACGACCTTTGCCACGTTTGTAGAAGAAACACACCGTTATCAAAAAGGTGATCGTGTCCTATTGACAGAAACACAACAAATTGGGTTGGTTTTTACAGATGAGGGTGAACAAGAAATCCAAGTATTTGTGAATGATAAAATTGAAAATGTACCACGAAGACGGTTGAAATTACAAGCGAAAGCACAAGATCTATATCCGCAAGACTATGATTTAGAAAGTTTATTTACAGATTTCCATGAATGAAAGAAACTCAAAGATATTGAACGCGGCTCAAAAAAAGCGCAGAAACAATTACGCAAAGAGGCCGAAAAAAGAGCAGCAAGACGCGACAAATAAGGAACTTAACAGAAGCAATACAACAACTTAACACTTTGTTTACTTGTTATTTATCAGAAATCAACTAAGACTTGTTATAGTCAATGTATGGGTAGATATGAAGGAGGAAACAAGGAAATGAAGAAAAGAGCTTTGCTAGGGGTTACCCTATTAACATTCACAACATTAGCGGGTTGTACAAATTTATCTGAACAGAAAAGCGGCGAAAAACAAACAGAGGTTGCTGAAGCGAAGGCAACTGAATCTGAAAAAGCACCAGTAAAAAATGTTATTTTTATGATTGGAGATGGCATGGGGAATCCGTATACAACGGGCTATCGCTATTTCAAAGCCAATCACTCAGACAAGCGTGTTCCCCAAACAGCTTTTGATACCTATTTGGTTGGGCAACAAGCCACTTATCCAGAAGATGAAGAAGAGAATGTCACCGATTCAGCGTCCGCAGCGACAGCGATGGCTGCCGGAGTAAAAACCTATAATAATGCTATAGCACTCGATAATGACAAGTCCAAAACAGAAACAGTGCTGGAACGTGCGAAAAAAGTGGGGAAATCAACGGGTCTTGTAGCAACATCTGAAATAACACATGCAACCCCTGCTGCATATGGCGCACATAATGTTTCACGCAAAAATATGGCAGAAATCGCCGATGACTATTTTGATGATCAAATCGACGGACAACACAAAGTCGATGTGTTACTTGGCGGCGGCTCCGAATTATTTGCCCGGAAAGATCGTGATTTAGTCAAAGAATTTTCCCAAGCGGGTTATGGTCATGTCACAGACAAAAAGTCGTTAAATGAAAACCAAGACGACAAAATTTTAGGCTTGTTTGCACCAGGCGGGCTACCTAAAATGATTGACCGAACGGAAGAAGTTCCTTCATTAGCTGATATGACAGAAGCGGCTCTTCAACGGTTAGATAAAAATGAAAAAGGTTTCTTTTTAATGGTTGAAGGTAGTCAAATTGATTGGGCCGGGCATAGCAATGATATTGTTGGCGCGATGAGCGAAATGCAAGACTTCGAAGCGGCGTTTGAGAAGGCCATCGATTTTGCCAAAAAAGATGGTGAAACATTGGTGGTTACAACTGCAGATCATTCAACAGGGGGCTTGTCTTTAGGCAAAGGAGATCAATACAACTGGTTGACGGAGCCTTTACATGCGGCAAAACGCACGCCTGATTTCATGGCAGAAGAAATTATTAAAAATGGTAATGTGGAAAAAACAGTGACTGAGTATATTGATTTTCAATTAAGTGAGGCTGAATTGAAAGCAGTGAAAACAGCGTCGGAGTCAAAAGATGTTGAAAAAATCGCTCAGGCATTAAGAAAGATTTTTGATGAACGTTCGAATACTGGTTGGACTACTGGCGGACACACAGGAGAAGATGTAAATGTCTATGCTTATGGCCCACAAGCAGAAGCTTTTTCAGGACAAATTGATAATACAGACCAAGCGAAGATTATTTTTGGCTTAGTAGATGGCACCGGGCAAAAAGCTGAGATTAAAGATAAAGGTATTGGTAAATAACAAAATGAAGAAAAAGCAGAACGTATAGAAGTTCTGCTTTTTCTTCATTGAAGGCATAAAAATTTTATCTCTGTTATAATGAAGGTAACCAGATAAAAGTGAGGTCAAATAATGAAAAAAATGCATGTTGAAAGTGAATTTGCACCGTTGCGTTCAGTTGTTTTAGCACAATCGCAATTTTGTTTACCAGATAAATTTGATGAAGCGGATACGACTTTTTTAACAGAGGAAAATGCCCGTTTAACACAGAATAATGAAGGGCGTGATTTAGCAGACTTTGCACCAGAACAACAAGTGCGTTGGGAAAAAGAAAAAGAAGTCATGCAAGGAGTATTAGAATCTTATGGCGTAGAAGTATTTCGTCCACGTTTATTGACAACCTATGAAAAAGAACATGGCAAGGAATTGGGCGTAGGATATAGTAACTTCTTTTCACGAGACCCTTTTTTTACAATTGGCAATCTCTTAATAGAAGGAAACTTAAGATTTCAACACCGTCGACAAGAAATTTTACCAATTCGTCCGATTATTCAGCAGTGGACACAAGAAGCAGAAGGCTATTATTTTGCTGCGCCACAACCTGACATTTCTGAAGGGGCTTTAAGTGAAGCAGGTCCCTTTATTGAAGGCGGCGATGTTTTAGTTCTAGGAAAAACAATTTTTGTGGGCTACTCTGGCTTGGCAAGTAACCTAGCAGGAATTCAGTGGTTAGCCAATATGATTGGTCATTTTGGTTATGAAGTGGTGCCGGTTCGGTTACATCCGCATATTCTCCACTTAGATTGTGCGTTGAGCTTGTTGAGAGAAGGCTTGATGATTGTTTGTGAAGAGGCCTTTTTGGATGGACTTCCTGCGCAATTAGCAAACTGGGAAAAAATTCACGTTACTTTGCAAGAAGCAGCGTATTTAGTGACAAATGGTCTACCGCTTAACGAAGAAACGTATATAACGGACCAATCGTTTACAACTTTAATTCCTCAAATAGAAGCAAAAGGTATCAAAGTTGAGGCAATTGATTACCATGTTTCTAGAATGTTAGGTGGTTCCTTCCGCTGTACAACGCAAGCTTTGATTAGAGAATAGTCAGCGAGTGATTATCAATTTTCGTAAGAAAAAATGTACGTTTTGTCTATGAAAACGATATAATTTTAGTTTTCACTATTTTTTTTAAAAATATTGAGGAAATTTCGATTTAATAAATGCGAGAAAACGTCAAAATGTTAGTGTTTGTTACTAATGTTTTGACGTTTTCTCGCTGTTTTTTTATAAAATTACTACTTTATATGTGAAAAAAAACAATATCTTTTTTGAAAATTACGTTTTCAAAGACACAAAAAGTCGTTGGAACCTTGCTGTTATAGTAAATTCATTTTTTTTGCATGAGGTGTTTAAAATTTGAAATCACAAGCAGTCTTTTTTTCGCTATACTTAGTTTACGTTCTACTGAGATAGAAAAGTTTTTCACTTTTTTATTCATTAATTAACCAAGATATAAAGGAGAGAGTAAAATGAAGAAAAAAACATTGGTAACTTTATTTGCAGGAACGGCAATTTTAGGGGCAAGCATTGCTCCTGCAGCAGCACATGCAACAACAACTGGTACAACACCAGCAAACGTAGAGATGACAAGTGGTTCATTACCAGGCGGTACGGGTGATGGAGATGATGGAAGCACCCAAGAACCAGAACCAGGCTCGAATACAAATTTTGATTTGTTATATGTTCCAACAGAATTCAAATTTGCTTCGACAGAAGTTAGTTCTGATTTATCAGCGATTTCGTTAGATGCGACAGGTACCCAAACAAAACGTTATGCCGTTGGGGATGTTCGTGGAACACAAGCGGGTTGGTCAGTTACTGCCGGCGTTGCTGAAATGAAAAATGGCACTGCTACTTTAGAAGGCTCAATTACCTTTGCACAAACAGGAGCAGTAGCGAAATACGATGAAACAGCAAAAACATACTCACGTGATGTAGCTGCCTTTGCAGCAGATCCAGGAAGTCCTGAATTTGCTGGAACAACTATTCCAGTAGGTGGAGCAGCTGTATCAATTGCTACAGCAGCAGTTGGTAAAGGTCAAGGTACATGGGATTCTGAATTATCAAATGTAAAATTAAACATTACAACACCTAGTTCACAAATTACAAATGGTGCGTATACAGGTAACGTAACTTGGACATTAGTGGCTGCGCCATAAAAAGTTACTAACGAGAATACTGCATTACTAGAAAAGGAGCTGCGCAGTGGTGCACGGCTCCTTTTCGATACATAGGAGGAACAAATAATGAAGACAATGCGCTGGCTAATCGTCACAGTTTTTATTTGTGTGATGGCATTAAGCATCCCTTCTGCTGTACAAGCAGAAGAAGCGGATGACAACATGAATACAAAATTTACAGTTAAACCCAATATTCCTGAGAATCAAGCGAAAAATACGCAATCCTACTACGATCTCATTGTAAAACCAGGACAGAAACAAGAAGTCGAATTATCTTTAATTAATAAAACAGATGAAGAATTGACGATTGATTTAAATTTGGCGAATGCTGTGACGAATGACAATGGTTTAATTGTGTACAATGATTTCGAGAAAAAACCAGATTCAAGTTTAAAAGTACCCTTGACAACATTAATTAAATTACCTGAGGAACATGTAAAAGTTCCCGCTAAGAAAACCGTAACAGCCAAAATGACTGTCGAAATTCCAGCGAATGGTTTCCAAGGATTAGTTTTGGGTGGTGTTTATGCTTCGCTTGCAGAAGATGAAAAGGAAGAAAAAGGAAAATCAACGGGTTTAACCAGTCGATATGGATTTAATGTAGCAATTGCTTTACGAATGTCAGAAGATACACCGATGTATCTAGCAGAGACTCTTCAATTAGTTAAATTAGTTCCGACCATTGCTTTAGGAAATAAATCGGTCCAAGCGGTTATTCAGAATCCGACATCCGCTATTTTTCCTGAAGTACGTTTAGAAGGAAAAGTAACGAAAAAAGGCGAAACGAAAGAATATGCCAAACGGATTTTACCAAGTGTTCGTTTTGCGCCAAATTCGACGATGAACTTCCATTTAGATTTCGGGAAAGAAGATGTTCGTCCAGGAACCTATATTTTTGAAGGAAAAGCGGTCTTGAAAGAAGATGAACAACAAGTGTGGCCGTTTAAGCAAGAATTTACCATCAGTAGTCAAGAAGCCAAAAAATTAAATAAAGAAGCAGTAGTGAAATTGGTCCTACCGACTTGGTGGAATCAAGCTTTTTATGGCTTGTTAGTTGCAACAATTGTGAGTCTAATTCTAGCTATTTGGCGTTTTACGCAACAGAAAGCAACACTGAAACAACAAGCCTATTTACAACAAGAAAAACAGGCAGCCTTGAAAAATAGACAAGGAGTACGCTATGATGACAATGAAAAGTAAAGGGTCACTTCTGGTGACGTTGGGAATACTTTTAACCGTTGGCATTGCGAGTCTAATTGTTTCTTCTGAGAGTTTTGCAGAAGAAGTAGGGCAAACGAATATCGGTGTAACGTTCTATGGAGGGAAAGAGCCACTAAAAACGGAAGGTGTCATTAAGCCAATAGAGCAACCAGTCACTGATAAAGATAAAAAAACGTCACAACAACAAGACAAAGTGAGCAGAAAAACCACTGCTAAAACGAATCCGACTAATGCACAGACGTCATTACCAAGGACAGGTGAACGAAATAGCACGTGGCTTTACAGCCTTGGTATTGCATGTTTACTCGTAGTACTAACAAGTTTCTATTATTTGAATAAAAAAAGGAAAAAGGAAAAATAATGTGCTGTTTTTATAAATAGAGTTAATGTAGAAGGAGGAATATAGATGGAGATTACGATGTGGATTTGGATTTGTGCTGGCTTGGCCGTCCTTTGTTTTGCTTTATTTTTACTGTTCTTAGTAAATAGCATGAATTTTGTACATCTGGCAAAGCCTAAGCAGTCTTTAGTAAAACAATCAATGTTTAGTTGGCTGCTTCTGGTGATGTGTGGCGGCTGGGTAGCGGTGGCTATCTTGCTGAATATCGCATTACAAACACAATTAACATAAAGAAAACCCGTTGTAAGTTTTTAAGAAACTTGCAACGGGTTTTTGTTAACTTTAAAATAAAGAACGGTACAATTTATCAAAAAAGTACAGTAGACATTTGTACCCAACTTAGATAGAAAATAAAGCGCTATCATTATATGATGATTACAGGAGGAGGACACAGCTGTGAATTATAAAATAAGTTATCTCCTTGACGAGTATGCAGGGCAAAAAATTGCGCTCTCTTTGGCTCAACAAATAACCGATCTTTCGCAACGAGAATTAGTGACACAACTTTCGACAATAGGCGGAGAAGTTCAACAGAATACCGTCAGCATTCCAAACCTTTCCGCAAATGAATGGGGAAAACAACTTTTTCAACAACATCAAGTGATTTATAGCGAAACAGAAAGACAAGCACTTATTTTTTTGCTCACTTATTCAGAAATCGAAGAACTATCGGTGTATCATTACCAAAATTTTTTAGACGTTTCGAAAGGCACTATTTTAGCGGACATCAAAAAAGTACGACACCAACTAGCAACTGAAAACATTGCTTTATCCTACGAACGAAAACGAGGGTTTTACCTAGAAGGAGATGAATTTCGGATTCGTCGTTTCGGGAAAAATTGGCTTGCCCGCCTCTTACAACAAAAGTCGGGCACCTTTGCTTTATTTTGCTGGCTCAGTCAGCATCAAATGAGCCAATACGCAAAAATGCGTGACGGCATTCAATTAGCCGTCCAGGAAGCACAGCTTCAACTGGTACCCAGCAGATTAGATGAAATTAGTTACTTTCTTGCTTTTTCTCAAAAAAGATTAGGCAAATATAAAACAGTCGTCTGGCCTGAGAACCAGTTAATTCAGTCCTTACGCGCTTATCCCGTCAGTCGTCGTATTTTAAGTGATTTAGTTGGGCCAGTGGCGAATGTAGAAACTGAGAGTCTTTTTTTCACGATTTGTTTAATGACAGCCTTGCAAGGAGAATTGCGAGATACGAAGTTAGAGTTTTTATTAGATATTTCTGGTGAAATTATTCGGAAAATGGAATTATTGGCCGTCGTTCAATTTGAGCAGCCTCGTGAATTGCTCATGAATGTGTATTATCATCTGGTTCCTGCCTATTTTCGGATTAACTATGGCTTTTACTTGCCGAATGTTTTAATCAAGGATATTCGACAATCGTATCGGTCGCTTTATCATCTTTGTGAACAAGCGTTAGCTCCTTTAGAAAAATTAACGAAACGGTCAATCCCGTCAGAGGAAATCGGTTTTTTTACCATATTATTTGGTGGAGAAATTTTCGGCCAAAAAAATGAGCAGCGGCAAGAAAAGCTAAAAGCGCTAATTGTTTGTCCCAGTGGTATCAGTTCTTCGTTGATTTTGCAATCGGAATTGCGTCGGCTATTTCCAATGATTGAATTTAAAGAAACGAATGCGGTGAGGGAAATAGAGAATGTATCTGAAAAAAGCTATGACATCATTTTCTCAACGGTCCCTATTGAAACAGCCAAAAAGGTTTATTTTACCAAGCCCATTATGAGCTCTTTGGAGAAAAATCAATTGATGCACCAAGTTCAATCAGATTGGCTATTGCCAGGTATTTCCATGCCAGATGTTAAAGATATTTTAGATGCGTTAAAACCTTACATTTCCTTAAAAAAAGGAGTCACAGAAGCGCAGTTATATCGTGTCTTGCATCGTAAAATGAACAAAATTTTAGAAAAAGAGGAGGATCTGCGTCCAATGTTATCGGAATTATTAACAACAGAAACAGTCCAAGTCCTGCCTGAAGTTGCAGACTGGCGAGCGGGAATTACAGAAGCTGCCAAGCCGTTATTAAAAAATGGCAGTATTACGGAAAAGTACATTGATGCAATGATTCAAAAAGTCGAATCGTTTGGGCCATTTATCCATATCTGTCCAGACGTAGCATTGCCTCATGCGCGACCAGAAGATGGCGTTAATCAGTTAGGCATGTCATTACTAAAAATCCAAAAAAGTGTCGATTTATTAGAAGATCCTAAGCATGAAATTCACCTTTTTATTTGTTTAGCTGCTTCAGATAACGAAACACATTTACGGGCCTTATCTAGTCTGACAAAAATTCTATCAAAAAAAGAATCATTACATCGCTTAGTGGCGGCTGAAACTGTCCCAGAAATACTATCAATTATCCAAGAAGGAGAGAAATAAGATGAAGATTTTTACAGTTTGTCAAAGTGGTTTAGGAACAAGTTTTATGGTGCAAATGAATATCCAACAAATTTTAGAGGAAGTCGGTGTTGATACAGATAATTTTCAAATTGATCACACAGATGTCGGGAGTGCCAGTGGCGATATGGCTGATTACTTCTTTGTCGAAAAAACATTGCAAGATGCTTTAGGGTCAATTCCTGATGAAAAAATCATTCCTTTAAATGCGATTATTGATTACGATGAAACGAAGGAGAAAGTCTTGAAAGTTTTAGATGACAATGGCATTGCACATCAATAAGAAGGAGGAAAAACATGGAAACTTTATTGAATTTATTTGTTTCAATTGTTAGCCAGCCAGCGATTCTGGTTTCATTAATTGCTTTGTTGGGATTAGTTTTACAGAAAAAGAAATTTTCTGATGTTGTTCAAGGAACGTTGAAAACATTCGTCGGCTTTTTAGTTTTAATTGGTGGCGCAGGGCTATTAGCGAACTCGTTAACGCCCTTTGCGGAGATGTTCCAAACCGCGTTAAATACACAAGGCGTGGTGCCTAGTAATGAAGCAGTTGTAGCGATTGCCTTGCAACAATATGGGACACCAACTGCTCTGATTATGTTGGTGGGCATGGTTGTTAATATTCTGTTGGCGCGTTTTACACGTTTTAAATATATCTTTTTGACAGGTCAAGCGATGATGTACGTTTCGTGTTTGACAGCCGTTATTTTAGTGGGGGCCGGTTTTAGCGTTAGTTTGCCAATGATTCTTTTAGGTGGTTTATTTGAAGGAACTTTATTAACAGTGACACCTGCTCTTTGTCAGCCCTTTATGAAACAAATTACTGGAAATGATAAAGTAGCAATGGGGCATACAGGGAATATTGGTTATGCGGCAAGTGGCTTTATTGGAAAAGTCTTTGGGAATAAAGAAAAGTCAACGGAAGATATTAAAATTCCTAAAAGTTTTGGTTTTTTAAGAGACTCAACCATCTCAATTATGATTTTGATGTCGATTGTCTATGTGATTTTGGCTTTGCTGGCTGGGACAGGCTATGTCGAGCATGAGTTAAGCAATGGCGAAAATGCGATCATCTTTTCATTAATTCAAGCAGGAACCTTTACGGCTGGTTTCGTAGTGGTTTTACAGGGTGTGCGGATGGTTTTAGGAGAAATTGTGCCAGCTTTCCAAGGAATTGCTAAAAAATTAGTGCCTAATTCTAAACCAGCACTTGATGTTCCCATTATCTTTCCTTATGCGCCAAATGCTGTCTTGATTGGGTTCTTTGTGAGCTTTATTGTGGGAACTATTTCAATGTTAGCGATGGTTGGTCTGAATACCACCGTGATTATACCAGGCGTTGTCGGGCACTTTTTCTGTGGTGCCGCGGCAGGCGTTTTTGGAAATTCCACAGGGGGACGTCGGGGAGCGATTTTAGGGGCTGCGTTTAATGGCTTATTAATTAGTTGGTTACCGTTATTCATTTTACCAGTCTTGGGTGATCTACAGTTAGCATCCTCAACGTTTGCGGATACGGATTATTTAATCCCAGGCCTATTTTTAGGCAAATTAGGTGAGGCAGGTCCGAGTCTTTTAGTAGGAGGAATCATTGCTTTTGTAGTGGTTGTTCTTTTGGCTAGCGCTGTTTTGACTATGCGGGAGAAAAAAGTCGCCGAAGAAAACTAAGTGTTTTGTTCTAAAAAGGCAAGTGGGACAGAAGTCGTTTTGACTTCTGTCCCATTTGCCTTTTACCATTGTTCTTGGATAAATTGTGCAATTTGTTTCCGCGCTTGTCGTCCTTCTGGCAAGTACTGTTTCATTGCGAAAACGTGTTGCATGCCAGGCACCAATCGGCAAGTATCTTGTGGTCGTGGCCCTAATTGTTTTAAAAATTGGTGATAGGAAGGACAAAAAACTTCATGTGTGCCGCCCACGAAAAAAAGTGGCGGAAATTTTTGATAATCAAAGGACAAGCAATTTAAAGAAAGCGTGGAGTGATTAGCCGTGTCATCAATCTCTTGGGCAATTAATTGTAAATAGTTCATGCCAATCATTTTGTCCTTTTTTTGATAACTTTTGGCAACGGGAATGTCTAAATGTCCATCTAACCAAGGAGAAATTAAAACAGCAGCTTTGGGTAAGCGTTCAGGGAAATCGGTGGCTAAATTCTGCAATACGTTTAAAACCAATGTACCACCAGCAGAATCACCTAATAAAATAACATCTTCGGGATCATAATGCTGTAAAATTTCTTGATAAGCAGCATAGCAATGATTATAAATATCAGCAAAAGACTTATTTGGTGCTAATGGATATACAGGGATAAAATAATCTGTTGCAAAAGAGAGATCTTCAATTAGTTTATAACTAAAGTCTAATTGGCTATAGGCGAGATTCAATGTAAAGCCCCCACCATGCAGGTACAGTACAGCTTTCTTAGTAGGCGCAATAACGGAGTTTGACATGCGATACATCGTAGGAAATTGAGTCATTTCTTGAAGAGGAAAAAGATGACGTAAATGTTTTGGCAAAGTTACTTGTTCATTTAATGATCGTTGCCAATGATAAAAAGCCTTGGTGACTTTCGGATTTCGTTCAAGTCGAGCAATTTGGGAAAGACGTAAAGAATCTTCAAAAAGACAGGCTTTTAAGGATTTTTGACGAGAACGTGCGTGAAACAAATATGCGCTAGCTAACAACAAACCAATCGATTTCTTTTTCAATTAAGGCCCTCCATTCAGCAAAAAGTAAATCATTTTTTCTACAGTATAACATTTTAAAAGTAGAACAACGAAATTTGTTGAAGGGATGAAAGGACGGTTTAAACGAATGTACGTATTTATTTGTGGTTGCGTAAAGTAAATGATTGTAGTAAATTAAATGAGATTAAGAGGTCCGGTGAATGTGCGCGTTCACGGCAAGGAGAGAAGTAGGATGACAAATAAAAAGGTTACAATTAAAGATGTTGCCAATGACTCAGGTGTCTCCATTACTACCGTTTCACAAATTTTAAACGGGAATGGGGCACGGTTTAGTGGGAAAACGGTCGAAAAAGTATTGGCTGCAAAAGAGCGATTAAACTATCAGCCCGACTATTTTGCGCAACGTATGGTGATGAAAAAAAGTAAGACGATTGGCGTAATCGTACCTGATATTACTAATCCATTTTTCGCGCAATTGATTCGAGGAATTGAAAGTGTTTTATACAAAGAAAATTTTATACTGATGTTATGCAATGCGGACCAAGACGTTACAAGAGAACATGAATATTTAACAGAGTTGATTCGTCGTAGTGTCGATGGCTTTGTGATTGCAAGTTCTGAAATTTCCAATCAAACGATTAATGAAACGCTACGTGCGAAAAAGATTCCGTTTATTGTACTTGACCAAAAAAAAGCAGAAGGCTTTAGCGATGCTGTTTTGACAGACGATTATAGAGGTGGACAACTAGCAGCAAAGCATCTACAAGAGCAACGACATGAACAGGTCAGCGTGGTAATGCCGCCACATGCGCCAGTCAATATTCAGCAACGGTTAAAAGGTTTTTGTTCTGTTTATACGGAAAAGGTCCAGTTAATCGAAACAGAATTATCAAAAACTGGCGGCTACCAAGCTGTCCCCGAAATTTTAAAAACAGAGAGCACCGGAATTTTTGCTATCAATGATGAAATTGCTTTTGGTTTATATCGAGGATTAGCAGAAGCGGGCAAAAAAATTCCTGAGGATTATAGTATTATTGGTTATGACAATGTTGATATGTGCGAGTATGTTTCGCCGCCGCTAACAACAATTGCTCAACCTGTTTTTCAATTGGGGCAAACTACGGCGACTCTATTATTGGAAAGAATCCATCAGCCTGCAAAAGATTGGGAGGAGCAAACCTTGCCTGTCCAACTGATTGAACGATTTTCGACAGCACCCTTGAAATAGCTTTCAAGGTGTGCTATATTTTTGTTGTGGAATTAAAACGTTTTACTAAAACGTTTTAATTAGAATGAAAAAATAAATTTTATTGAGGTGGATGAAAATGAACGCGGTTACAATTATCGGAAGTATCAATTTAGACACAACATTAAGAGTCAAAGAAATGCCAAAACCAGGCGAAACAATTCACGCCATTGAACATTTTACAGCAGGTGGTGGTAAAGGAGCAAACCAAGCAGTTGCAGCGAAACGTTCAGGCGCAGAAACATATTTTATTGGTGCTGTGGGAAATGATGGCGCTGGAGCTATGATGACTGATTTAATGAGTCAAGATGAAATTAATTTAACTGGGGTCACCACTTTAGAGAAAACAGCTACTGGCCAAGCCTTTATTATGGTAGATAACGCTGGTGAAAATAGCATTATGATTTACGCAGGAGCCAATAACGCCTTTACGCCAAAACAAGTCCAGGAACATCAAGAAATTATTGAAAAAAGTGATTTTGTGATTGCCCAATTTGAAAGTGCGATTGATAGTACGATTGCAGCGTTTAAAATTGCTAAAAAAGCAGGCGTCAAAACGATTTTAAATCCCGCACCTGCGTTAGAACAAGTTCCTGAAGAATTACTAAACGTGACAGATATGATTGTACCAAATGAAACAGAAACCGAAATTTTAACAGGCATTAAAATCACAGATGAAGCGAGTATGCGTAAAGCCGCAGAAGCACTTCATCAATTAGGGATTGAAGCAGTAATTATTACAGTAGGTAGTAAAGGAGCCTTTTATGACGTCAATGGACGAAGTGGTATTGTGCCTGCTTTTAAAGTGAAAGCGGTTGATACAACGGCTGCTGGCGATACTTTTATTGGCGCATTAAGTAGTATATTAGAAAAAGATTTTAGCAATTTGGAAGAAGCTATTCGTTATGGAAACAAGGCGTCCTCGTTGACTGTTCAACGTTTTGGAGCCCAACCTTCGATTCCTTATAAACACGAATTGGTAGACAAATAAAAAGGAGCGAGCGACATGAAAAAAACAAAAGTTATTAATTCAGATATTTCCCGCGTCATCGCACAAATGGGTCATTTTGATAAATTAAGTATTGGTGATGCAGGCATGCCAGTGCCTCGGACTACAGAAAAAATTGATTTAGCAGTTACCAATGGCGTCCCTAGTTTTATGGAAGTTTTAAACAATGTCCTTGAGGAATTGGCAGTTCAACGAATTTATTTAGCAGAAGAAATTAAAACAGAAAATCCTGACATGTTGACAGCAATTAAAACTCGTTTACCAGAAACTCCCATCAGTTTTATTCCTCATACAGAAATGAAACAAGAATTAAACAACTGCCATGCATTTATTCGGACGGGGGAAATGACTCCTTACGCAAATATTTTATTAGAAAGTAACGTTGTCTTTTAAACGAGAGAGGGGAAATAAAGATGAATGCGACTGCATTATTAATCGGTTTAGGACCGCTTTTAGGTTGGGGGCTTTTCCCAACAATCGCTTCCAAAATTGGTGGTCGTCCAGTGAATCAAATTCTTGGTACCAGTTTAGGAACATTAATTTTTGCCGCTATTTTTTCAATGATTAATGGTTTGGCTTTTCCAGCGGGCATGGATTTATTCTTTTCAATTTTATCTGGTGTCGGTTGGGCCTGTGCGCAAATCATTACGTTTAAATGCTTCACGATGATTGGTTCATCACGTGCCATGCCAGTAACGACCGCGTTCCAACTTTTAGGTGCTTCTCTCTGGGGTGTCTTTTTCTTAGGAAACTGGCCAGGTGCGACAGCTAAATTGTTAGGCGCATTTGCCTTAGTGCTAATCATGATTGGTGCCAAAATGACGGTCTGGTCGGAAACGGAGTCCGCTGAGAGTGCTGGGATTATGAAAAAAGCAGTTCTTCTATTAGCCGTTGGTGAAATCGGCTATTGGGCGTACTCTGCAGCACCACAAGCGACGGCAATTGATGGCATGCATGCCTTTTTACCACAAGCAATAGGCATGGTAATTGTGGCAGTTATTTACTCAGCAGTTGTCACTATTAAGGGTGGGGAAACATCCCCATTTATAGAAGCTGTTTCTTACAAACAAATTTTTTCAGGCTTTTTCTTCGCCTTTGCAGCGTTAACTTATTTAATTTCAGCGCAGCCAGATATGAACGGCTTGGCAACGGGCTTTATTCTATCCCAAACATCAGTTGTGCTTGCAACGTTGACAGGTATTTGGTTCTTAGGTCAAAAGAAAACAGCCAAGGAAATGACCGTAACGATTATCGGCTTAGTTTTGATTTTGGCAGCAGCTACGATCACAGTGATGATTTAAAAAAGTATTCAACGACCTATTATTCAGGGCGTTGAATACTTTTTTTTATTTGTTCTAAAAATAATGCAGCAGCTGTGGAAAGAACCGTATTTTTGCGCCAAATTAAACTAATTTTGGCTGTTAAAGCAGGATATAGCGGGATAAAACGTAAATTTGTTTGCTTTGTTTCTAGAATACCATCAATGCTTAGGGCGCTACCTAGCCCAGCTTCTACCATCAGTGAAGCGTTGTAAAGTAAGTTGTAGGTCCCAACGATTCGGAACTGATCTAGACTTGCTTCGAGCCAATCAGAGAGTTGGCTCGGAACTTGTGCTTGTCGAGAAATAAATAAAGGTTCTTCTTTTAAATCGGCTGCAGTAATAACATTTTTAGTGGCTAAGGGATGGTCCTTTACAGTAATTAAGCCCCATGTATCTACAATTGGTAATGTTAAATAGCTATATTTTTGTTTAGGTGCAGGCTCAATAATTAAACCAAAATCTAATAATCCTTTGTCTAGCCGTTCTATTACATCATCTGCATTCCCACTGTATAAATGAAGGTGAATATCAGCTGAGTGCTGGCTTGTTATTTGTTGTAGTGCATTCGCTAAAAAAGACATAGCTTTTGTTTCGCCGCCACCAATCGTGATTTCGCCATTAATGAATTCATTTTGCGACAAGTTGGTGACTGTTTTATTCGCTAAGCTTAAAATATCTTGCCCTTGTTTAGCTAAATATTCTCCTTCAGGTGTTAGTTGTATTTGTCGATTTCCTCGTATAAATAATGTCACGCCTAATTCTTCCTCTAATTCTTTTAATTGCTTAGATAATGTTGGTTGTGATACATGCAATTGTTTGGCTGCGCCACTAATCGTTTTTTCTTGGACCACTGCTAAGAAATAGTGAATCACTCGTAATTCCATTACTTTCCCTCCTATAACTAAAACGCATACTTATCTATTTATTATAAGTATTAGACAGAGGAGTTGTCACGTATTACGATAAATTTAGCAAAAGGAGGCGATTAGGAATGCTTACAAAAAATCTCCAAGAACTAATTGCAACAGGTAGCATTGATAAAGATGAACCACTATTTCAACTTATTCATCAGATTCAAGAGGAAAATAGTCGCTATTTAATAGAATTAAATCAACAAGCCTATACACATAATGAAGTAAGGAATCTTCTTGCCACGATTATCCAAGACAAAATTGACGAAACCGTTACGATTTTATTGCCTTTTTATACAGATTTTGGACGCAATATACATTTTGGTAAAAATATTTTTATTAATCGGGCAGCTATGTTTGTTGATTTAGGGGGCATTATAATTGAAGACAATGTTTTAATTGGTCCGCGCGTTAATCTCTTAAGTGTCAATCATCCGGAACTGCCAATGAAACGGCGAGGTGTATTGCTAGCACCGATTACCATTAAAAAATTTGCGTGGTTAGGCGCGGGTGTCACTGTTTTACCAGGTATTACGATTGGTGAAAATGCTATCGTAGCAGCTAATGCGACTGTAACTAAAGATGTGCCAGCTAACGCTATTGTTGCAGGAACACCAGCTAAAATTATTCGTTGGATTCAGGAAGATAAGGAGGAAATATAATGAAATCATTATCAGAAAAAGTTATTGTTATCATGGGCGCTTCCAGTGGAATCGGTGAGGCAACAGCCCGTTTACTCGCCAGAAAAGGAGCGAAGTTAGTCATTGCAGCACGTCGACAAGAACGTTTAATTGCTATAAAAAAAGAACTTCCTGAAGCAACGATTCTCGTGCAACAAGCAGATGTAACGAAAGAAGAGGAAGTTCAGCGTGTAATCAAGCTTACAATGGAAAAATATGGACGAATTGATGTTCTTTTTAACAATGCAGGAGTTATGCCAACGGCGCCTCTTATTGAAGCACCAAAAGGAGAATGGCGTCAAATGCTAGATATTAATATTATGGGTGTTTTAAATGGCATTGCGGCAGTTCTTCCAATTATGGTTGAACAAAAATCAGGGCAGATTATTGCTACTGATTCTGTGGCAGGACATGTCGTTTATCCAGATTCGGCTGTCTACTGTGGAACAAAGTTTGCTGTTCGAGCAATTATGGAAGGATTGCGACAAGAACAAAGAGAGAATAACATTAAATCAACGATTATTTCACCAGGTGCTGTACAAACAGAACTTTATCAAACAATTTCTAATCGAGTAGTAGCTGAAACGTTACATCTAGAACAGTTAAGTTGGGGCTTAAAGGCGGAAGACATTGCGCAAGCAGTGGTCTTTGCCATAGACACGCCAGATCGTATGTCAATCAGTGAAATGGTTGTTCGCCCGACCACACAAACGATTTAATTTAAAAAGTATTCCTAGAAAGGAATACTTTTTTTAATCGTGATTGTTCGTTTTTTACAGAATTTAGAATTTGATATTTACTTATTTGTTGGTTTATTATATGATTAAACACGTTGTTTCATTAATAAATTGAATATTTTACGAACATTGTAAAATATTTAGATTTTAGGAGGACGGAACATGAAAGAAAAAATAAGTTCATATTTTGAACTTGAACAATTGAATACGAATATGAAACGAGAAATGTTAGCTGGTTTCACCACGTTTATCTCAATGGCGTATATTTTGTTCGTAAATCCAACCGTACTTGGTGCTTCTGGCATGGACGAAGGCGCTGTTTTTACTGCCACCGCTTTAGCGAGTGCCTTAGGTTGTATTTTAATGGGTGTGTTGGCGAAATATCCGATTGCGACAGCACCAGCTTTAGGAATTAATGCATTCTTTGCTTATTCAGTCTCTGTTGGTATGGGGATTCCTTGGCAAACGACATTAGCAGGCGTTTTTGTGGCTTCATTGATATTTATTTTAATTACAATTTTTAAATTACGCGAGCTAATTATTGATGCAATTCCTGCAGACTTGAAATTTGCCATTTCAGGTGGGATCGGGTTGTTTATTGCTTTTCTTGGTTTAAGCCAAGGTGGCTTAATTGTGGCTAATGATGCGACACTTGTTGGCTTAGGACCTTTGAATGTTGGTTCAACGTGGGTTACCATTGTCGGCTTAGTCGTAACTGCAATTTTGTTAGTTCGTCGAGTACCGGGTGGTATTTTTATTGGGATGGCGATTTCAACGATTGTTGGTTTAGCGACAGGGGTTATTCCAATGCCTGATAAGATTATTTCAAGCGCGCCAAGTTTAGAACCAACATTTTTAGTGGCGTTAGGACATGTGAAAGATATCAATACGATTCAAATGTGGGTCGTGGTTTTAACGTTCCTATTAGTAACATTCTTTGATACGGCTGGTACGTTGGTGGGCTTAGCCAATCAAGCAGGTTTTATGAAGGACAATAAAATGCCGCGTGTGGGGAAAGCTTTAGCCGCTGATTCAACAGCGATGTTAGCTGGTTCTCTATTAGGGACATCGCCAGTTGGCGCATATGTCGAATCATCTGCGGGGATTGCTGTGGGTGGTCGTTCAGGAATCACAGCTATTACAACCGGGATTTTATTTATTTTCAGTTTGCTATTTTCTCCTTTGTTAGCAGTTGTCACTTCGCAAGTTACAGCACCAGCGTTGATTATTGTTGGTGTTTTGATGGCACAATCCTTAAGCAAAATTAAATGGAACGAGATGGAAATTGCGATTCCTTCCTTCTTAATCTTGTTAGGAATGCCATTGACATACAGCATTTCAGATGGGATTGCCTTAGGCTTTATCTTCTATCCAATTACAATGATTGCGGCAAAACGTGGGAAAGAAGTTTCGCCAATTATGTATGGCTTGTTCTTTGTTTTTGTCGGATTCATGTGGATCCTGAATGCGCAATAAGCAAGAGAGAAAGTTATCAAATAGTTGATTCATAAGACAATGAACTTATGAATCAACTATTTTTTTTCGACTAAGCACTAGAAAAACGCCCCTTATTTGATGTATAATTTGCAAAGACATTGACCTGTGAAGATACAGGAACAGAGAGGAATTAATTGAGTGAAGTATACAGAAATTATGATTTCAGGTAGTAGTTTCTGTTGAAATGTATTGAGAATACTGGTTTTTAATGTCTTTTTTCGTACAGTAAATAAGTTCAAAAAGCAATGATTGTTAGCTCTTGTGTTAGCAGTTGTTGCTTTTTTTAATTGGAGACAATGTAATCTATGGAAATCAATTACTGTTAAAAAACTTGAAATATGTTAATTTACCGACAAACATTAACAGAAATTCTATCTGATAACATAGAAAATTACGTTGAATTTCAGATAATACAGAGAATTAAGTCTCTGTATAGGAGCAGAATAAAATACAAAAAATACTTCCGTAATTAAGAATGTTTCATTTAATTTATCAAAGAATATTACCTGTAAATCATCCGTACACGATTGAACAAACATACACCTTGAATGTTTGTTCAATCGTGTATTTTTAGTATGTATAATATTAGGATGTATTAAATATCTTACAAAATTGATAGATGTTTAAATGTTTTTATCTATTGTATTAGGACTACGCTTCAAGTATAGTGGTTGATGTTCTAAAATTTTGCTGATTTCCTACTTCGTATTTGAGTCCTATCTTTATTGGAATCTTATTTTTGGTATATACAACTCAAAATATAGATGATAAGAAGGAGGAATTTATATGAAACTAGATAAATTAAAAAATCTTGTATTAAGCCAAACGCAATTAAAGAGCTTGGTTGTAGTTTATAATCTGTATCCTAGAGGCAAACAAATGAATGAGCTAGAAAATCTCTGCCAAGTTTCTAAAAATGAATTAAAGAGAGTCCTAAAAGTATTGGATGAAGAAGTCAAAAGCCTTCACTTCTTTGATAAGGTTAACAATATAATAGTAGTTAAAGATAAGTTTGTTTCATTTAATTCTGAAATAAATGAAGCAACTTATACAATGTTGCTTATGCAGTTAAGAAAAAAATATTTACTTTCTTCAAGTGTTTACAAAGCATTGCTATTCGTATTAGAACAACGCTATTTTTGTTTGCAAGAATTAGCTGATCACTTGTTCTATAGTGATTCTTATACGTATAAAATAATAAAAAGATTGAAAAATTTTTTCTATTACTTAGAAACAGATTTAAAATTAGTGAAAGTTAATAAATCTGATCTTTATATTGAGGGGCGTGAATCTTCTAAAATAATTTTTCACTATTTATTAGTCATGTTAGTTTCCCATGGAAATGATTGGGTATTTCAAGACAGTGAAAAAGAAGCGCTGTTATCTTACCACCCCCCAAAAATTTTAGATAGCTTAGAGTTACTCAGCGACTGTAATAGAGATAAAATTTTGAATATTTTAGCAATCTATAAAATAACCTCTCACGTTAAGGACCCTTTACTTTGCCTATCTAAAAATATTATTGAAATAGGTGAACTGATGGATAACGATGGTGAATTTCCATTTTATATAAATCAAACTGACGACGTATTCAATGATGATCGAAACATTCATTTCTTATTTATGGTTCATTATTTCATACAAGAATTACGTGATAGAAGTCAGAAAATTCTAGTTGGAAAGAATTATACGACACTTGAAGAAAATGAAATCATACAAACGTGTATGTATTTTCTAGAGGATATCAAACAAAATTTTTCGATATCTCAAGATTGTTACTATGAACTGCTATATACGTTATGTAAAAGGTTAGTTGTTGTTCATCATTTAGGGTTGCACCAGTTTATGTTTGAGAGACATACTGTAGAATTTAAAGGTGTTGTTGATAGGCGTGTTGAAGTATTATTTGATAAATATTTTTATGGTTATCAAAATGAAAGGTCATACGCAAAATTAAAATATAGCCTAATTCCTTTAGTCACTAGTTATGTGAAGTTAGCTGTGGAACAGCCTCTAAAAATATACGTTGAATTCCAACATCATTCAGAAGACAGAATGATTGTTGTGAATGCATTAAAACACAGATATAGTACAAAAATTTTAGAAATAGTAGAAAGGTATGAATTGGCAGACATTATTATTTCTGATACCCCTTCGACCTCTTTTAAAGAAAAAACTTATTTTTTAATTCGTCATGCCTTAGATCCACATACTTGGTGTTCTTCCATCGTTGAATATGTTAACAGTATTTTAAATACTAAATAAATTTAAGCGAAACCTCAATTAATAAAATTTGAGGTTTTTTTGTGTATCAATATACAGCTGAACCTTACTAGTTATCACGGAAGACTAGTCTTTCGACTTAGACTATCAGACAGGTTTTTATCCAAAAAGTAACAAAATTTAAAAAAACAAGATAAGACTTTAGCGGAAAAAGATGCTATTTTTTACTTGAGGTATCAGTATACACATAATCATCTATTTATTCAGGCAACTGTTTGATAAAGGATAAAGATTCATATACCAAGTGGATAATAAGTCAACACTATGATTTTAGATAGTTACTAGCATTAAATACTGTATCTCATAAGGATAAATAGGTGTATACCAAACATATATGTCTGGTGTGTAAGCACAAAATATTACTATATCCATAGTAGATGTATAAGAAAATTCCCCCTATTTTTATTTTGAAGCAAGAACAGACTGACATATGTGTTTGGTTATCTTATTAAAGTAAAGGAGGAAATACAGTAAATTACACACGAAAAAGTCATTATGTGTAGGGAACAGCTATGCTATGACAGACAAGTTATTTTGAGGATAATTCTTGTCCATACAAAGAAAGAGTGAAAACCATTTAGCTTTTTTAACAGACAAACAAAACAGGAGGAAAAATACACGTATGAAAAAACTATTTTTAGGAACCGGTTTACTTATTACTTCGCTTTTCGTTAGTGTGCAGATCACACATGCGGAAATGAAAAGTGAAGCAGAATCAAAAAGTACAGTGAAAACAATTTTAGGAGATACTACTGGACCAGTAGCCCCCGTAGATCCTACCGATCCAAACAAACCAAATCCAGAAGTGCCTGGCACAGGAAATACTGGACCGCTTACAATAGACCATGTTTCTAGCATTGAGTTTGGAGAACAGGAAATTAAAGAAAAAGAAGCCATTTATAATGCGAAGACAGAACATCCTTATGTACAGGTAACCGACCGGCGAGCTACTGGAGCTGGTTGGACACTAAAAGCCTCTATTGATGAGTTTAACAATGAAGATAAGACAAAAACGTTAAAAGGAGCAGAATTCTCTTTAAAAAACGGGACCATCAAATCAACAAGCGGAAATGTATCTGAAAAACCTCAAGGATATGATGTCAACTTGAACAAAGACTTACAAGTAATTATGCACGCAGGAACGGATCAAGGAATGGGAACTTGGGTAGATGCGTTTTCTGGAACAAAAGATAATAATGCAAATGTACAATTAAAAGTACCTGCCGGATCAGCACGAGCTAAACAAAATTACTCAAGTGTTATCCGTTGGGAGTTAACCAATGCGCCTGCCTAATACCAGTACGCTTTCTAAAGTCAACAACTAGTTTTGGGCTTTAGAAAGCGATTTACATACGTCATATAGATTAGTTAGAGGTGAATAAACTTGAAAAAGTTAGCTATACTCTTATTTATGTTAAGCGGATTTTTAGTAAAAGAGGACGGATACGCTGCTAATACACAACAAAAATCAAATGCTGAAAGTCAAGTCACAATTACATTCGTAGAAAGCTCAGAGAAGCAATCGCAGGCGGAAAGCAAAGATTCTCAGAAGATGACTTTAGATAGAAGTTCAAAAACACTTTTGCCTAGTACAGGTTCAAAAATGAATGGGCTATTATTTATATTGGGTATTTTAGCATTTTTTCTAAGTGCTACTATTCTATCAATGATAAGAAAACATAGGAGGAATAACTTATGAGAAAAATCATCTATTCACTCTGCATCATTTGTTTTATCACAATATTACCAGCCGATGGAGCATATGCAGCGGACATGGCGTATAGTGTCAAGGCAAACTTACCAGAAAATCAGCGAAACAATGAACATACGTATTTCGATTTATTCATGCAACCTAAACAAAAGCAATCAATCAGCATTACCTTTGAAAATCATTCTGAAGACCCAATTGAATTAGAAGTGAATTATCATACAGCACAAACGAATGATAATGGTGTCATTGATTATAAAGGAACAAAAGAAAGAAAAGATAGCAGTTTAGCGTACGATTTAAAAGAGCTTATCACAGGTGACCAAACCGTAAAGTTGAATGGTAACGAAAAAAAAGAAGTACCCTATACTATCACAATGCCTGAACAAAAATTTGAAGGAATTCTTTTAGGCGGTTTCCATATTCATAAGAAGGACAAAGAAGCTTCTACGAATCAAAAATTTCAAATAAAAAATGACTATTCTTATGTCATTGGGTTGCAAGTGACAGAAACAGAGAAAAAAGTAACACCAGAATTAAAACTAAACACAGTTGAGCCTGGTTTAAATAATTATCGAACGACACTGTTTGCAAATCTCCAAAATAAGGCTGCGACAATGATTACGGATATGACTGTCACTGCTGAAGTCTACAAAGAAAATGGTACAGAAGTCCTTCATAAAACAGTCAAAAACAATCAATCAATGGCTCCAAATTCAAACTATGATTTTCCAATTTCATGGGATAATCAAGTATTTCAATCAGGTAAATATAGTTTAAAACTAAACGCAAGTGACAAAGCAGGTCACAAGTGGTCGTTTAATAAAGAGTTTGAAATAAAAGACAACGTAAAAAAATATAATGAAGAAGCAGTCAATCTAAAAGATCAACCTAATAAAAATGACTATATAATGTATGTTTTAGTTTTTGTACTGGTTTTCACAGTAGTAATTATTATCTATTTATTGTGGAAAATAAAGCGAAAGTGAGGTAGACATTGATCATATGAAAAAAAAGGTTATATTACTTCTATTTATACTGATTTTTTCTATCAATCAAGGGCAGATAGCTTTTGCAGAAATAGCAAATGTACAAACTGAAGAAAAAATAGATAATAATACGTCTAATGATACTGGAATTTTGCCTAGAATAATCAATCCTGAACTATATAGTAGTTCTTTCAATGCAAAATTTATTGACCCCTATGAAATCATTATAGGAGATGGATTTAACGCATACTATCCTATAATCTATGCAAAAGATGAGATAGGTAATGATATTGATTTTTCAAAGATTTATGTTTATTGGGGGAGTGGAAATACACCAATTAATCCAAATATTGTAGGTGAACAGAGAATTTTGACATATAAATATAATTACCCAGATGGTTCTGGTGGAATAAATCATAATGTAATAATTAAGGTTGTTGGAAAAGATGGTAGAAGAGCAGAACTAAAAGATACAGAGCTATACGTAGGCCAGAAATGGGACTTAGGAAGTATCTTTAAATATGTAACAGACAGAGACGGATATTTTATAAACCCAGAGCAAATAAACGATGTTTGGATAGATGGAAATAAAACAAAAGAAATAGATACTAGTAGGCCGGGAAAGCATAGCGTACAAATCGGTGTATCAAGCCCAAGAACCAGACCTTTGGTATACAGTAATGTAGGCACAGTAACAGTAAAAGAAGACCAGACAAAAGCAGAATTAAAAGATACAGAATTATATGTAGATCAGAAATGGGATTTAGGAAGTGTCTTTAAGAATGTAGTAGATAAAGATGGAAACCCAATAAAACCAGAAGAAGTAAAATGGGTCTGGATAGATGGAAATAAAACAAGAGAAATGGATACCAGTAAACCGGGTAAGCATACTGTAAAAATCGCTTTACAAAATGCAGCTCAAAAGTGGATATATAGTAACGATGTTACAGTTACAGTAGAAGATAAAACAAGCATTAAAACGAAGAATAGTACAATATACAGAGGGCAAGGCTGGGGGCAAATCGATAACTTTGTCAGTGCAACAGACGAAGCAGGCCAGAACGTTCCATTTCAAGATGGTCGTATTCAAATGCAAGGTGCAACAGCCGTTGAGCCAAGTAAGCCAGGTGTTTATAAAGTAACATATATTTTTAATGGAAAATTCAAACAAGTAAAATCTGAATCTACGGTTACAGTAAAAGAAGACAAAACAAGTATAAAAACAAAAGATAATACATTATATGTAGGACAAAAATGGGATCCGAAAGATAACTTTGTTAATGCGACTGATGAAGATGGAAAATCTATTCCGTGGAATGATCCACGAATTACTAAAAATGGCGCAAGCATTGATACATCAAAACCAGGTAAGCATAAAATTAAGTATACTTTTAAAGGTAAAGTAAAAAATGTAGATTCTGAGTTTACAGTAACTGTGAAAGAAGACAAAACAAGTATAAAAACAAAAGATAATACATTATATGTAGGACAAAAATGGGATCCGAAAGATAACTTTGTTAATGCGACTGATGAAGATGGAAAATCTATTCCGTGGAATGATCCACGAATTACTAAAAATGGCGCAAGCATTGATACATCAAAACCAGGTAAGCATAAAATTAAGTATACTTTTAAAGGTAAAGTAAAAAATGTAGATTCTGAGTTTACTGTAATCGTAAAAGAAGAACCTTTCATGCTAAAGCATGTATCTGATTTTGATTTTGGTGAAAAAGAACTGTCCCTTATAAATAAATTAGTAGTTAATAAGAAAGAAAATCCTACAATTGAAGTAGAAACCCCTTCAATCGTAGGAAAAGATTGGCAATTACAAGTTGAACTATCTCCGTTTCTAGATAAAGAGAATAGTAAAAGTATTTTGAAAGGAGTGAGTTTGTTTATTCCGAAGGGAAAACTAGAATCTGATTTAGAAACAGAGGAACCTACTCAATATGACTGTCAATTAGAAGCAAATGGAAAAGCGAGTATTTTAATGCATGGAACGAAAACAAAAGGTAAAGGTCGTTGGAAAAATAAATTGGCAACAAAAGGAATAACCTTGTCTATTCCACCAGAAAATAAAACAGGTAATTATGAATCAACATTACATTGGACACTATTAGATGTGCCTGGATAATAAAAAATAACTACTTCATCTGAATATAATTCACTAAACCAACTATAACAAATATCGAAAGGAGAAATAAGATGAACAAAAGAACATTGGTAAACGGTCTATTTGCAACATCAATTTTATTGGGGGCTGGATCGATTTTAAATTCAGACTCAGCATTAGCACACGGATATGTAGAAACGCCTCCAGCACGAGGTTACCAAGGTCAGTTAGACAAAGAAGCTGTGGGGTGGACAGCTGCACTTAATATGTATGGAACTGTAATTACTAATCCACAATCATTAGAAGCGCCTAAGGGATTTCCCAAAGGAGGTCCATTAGATGGTCGTATTGCATCTGCCAATGGTGGCTTCGGACAAATTGGAGATTTTGTATTAGATAATCAAACAAGCGACAGATGGAAGAAAACAAACATTAACACTGGCGCTAATACATTTACTTGGCACTACACAGCGCCTCACAAGACAACAAAGTGGCATTACTACATGACTAAACCTGGTTGGAATCAAAATGCACCATTGAATAGAGATGAACTTGAACTTATTGGAACAATTGAGCATGATGGATCGTCTGCATCAAACAATCTAAGCCATACAATTAATGTTCCTCAAAATAGAGTGGGTTACAACGTTATATTAGCCGTTTGGGACGTCGCAGATACGTCTAATGCGTTTTACAATGTGATTGATGTAAATTTTAAAAATTCTGAAGTTCCTGTGTTACCTACCAAACCGACAAATGTAAAAGTAACAAATGTCACTAAGAGTACTGCTTCATTATCTTGGGATGCTCAAACTACAGCAGAAAAGTATAATGTCTATAGAGATGGAGTTAAAATTGCTACAGTAAAAGAAAATTTATTTGAAGATAGCAAATTAAGTGCATCGACTGAATATAAATATGAAATTCAGGCAATTGGTCAATCAGAAAAACTATCAGATAAAAGCGATCAGATTGTTGCTAAAACCCTCAGCGAAGACGCTCAGGAGAAACCAACTACGCCTAGCGGACTGCACTCGATGGGTGAAACGGATAGTACAATTTCTCTTACGTGGAACAAGTCGACACATCCGATTGGTATTAAAGAATACTTAGTATATAGAGATGATAACTTAGTCGGTAAAACATCTGATATTCAATATAAAGATAAAAGTTTAAATGCAGCTACAAAATATAAATATACAGTAAAAGCAATCAGTAACGATGGAATTGACTCTGATATGAGTAGTGAACTTACAGTATCTACAAAAGCGTCAGGTAATTCTAATCCTGAAGTTTCAAGAGAGTTTAAAGTCGGTTCATTCACTAAACCTGAATTATATAAAAAAGGTGATACTGTTTCATACAAAGGTAAAAATTATATTTCTTTAGTGACACATTACAATTATGGGGATGCTTCATGGAATCCTAAAGAAGCACCTAGTTTATTTAAGATTAAATATTAAAATTAGAAAAGTTAGTCTAATCAACAATTTGCGGTTATGAAATGTTTGTATAAAAAATAATTAACTTCAAGTAGATCAAAAAGATAAAATTCCATCTTTTTGATCTACTTGAAAATTAATAGAGAGGCTTCTGAATATGAAGAAATATTTAACAGGATTTCAATTAAAGATTATCGGATTGATTACAATGGTAATTGATCACTTAGCAGAATTTTTCAATTTTTTAGGAGTTCCATTATGGTTTCATTGGATTGGAAGAATTACTGCCCCTATTTTTTTATTTGAAAGTTCTGAAGGCTTTGTTCATACGAGTAATCGAAAAAAATATATGTTGCGATTACTCGTCGGCTTTTGGGTAATGAATTTAATAAATCTAGTATTGAATCAATACTTTGTGGTTAATGGAGAAATTATAGCAAATAATGTTTTTAGTACATTATTTTTAGGAACAGTTTATATGCAATATGATTTGTCAAATTAAGTTAGAATAAAATGCTTCTTGTACATAGCTCAAAAAT